>Ga0207652_10000033_pt1 | contig 139131 bp, 137 predicted proteins | sample KBSC63BmetaG_FD_184334 | JGI IMG/M metagenome (GOLD analysis project Ga0207652, IMG submission 184334) | Corn rhizosphere microbial communities from Kellogg Biological Station, Michigan, USA - KBS C6-3B metaG (SPAdes) (version 2) | ecosystem: Host-associated > Plants > Roots > Rhizosphere ...
GAGCCCCAAGCCCTCAGGACCTGCTGAAGAATGCGCAACCTGAACGGTTGTGCCGCACGCCGACGCCAACAACGTCACGGCGAGCCCGGCCACCGCCGTGACGCGCCGCATCACTGTGATGCCCCCAGGATCAGCGACAGGAGAGCTGACTCGAGGTGTTTGTCGATGGGTTGGTCCGGCTCGACAAGCTGACGTTGTGAGAAGCCGCTGAGCAGCGCCAGCATCGCCATGCCAGCTACCGACGCCGGGAGGGTCAGCTCACGCCCACGCCGGCGGCAGATCTCCTCTGCGCACCAACCCAGCACGTCCTCAACCTGCTGCTGCACCCGAAGCAGACGCTCACGCAGCTCGGGAACATCACAAATACGCGCCGCCAACTCGGCCGTGTCCAGCCGCGCGCTCGTCGTCTGCCCTGGGGACGACGACACCCAGGGTGCGGCGATCGCACGGAGGATTCCCGGCTCACTGTTCGCCACTTCCACCGCCCGGCGGAAGCCCTCGACGCCTTCTGGGGCATGGAGCTCCAGAAGCTCGACGACGACGGCTTCTTTGCTGCCGAAGTGGCTGTAGAAAGCGCCGCGCGAGTAGCCCGCCAGCTCCGCGATCTCATCCACGGTCGCGGCCCCGATGCCACGCTGCCGCAGCACGCCCAGAGCCGCGTCGAGCAGTCGCTGTCGGGTCTGCTCCTGCTGCTGAGCCCGGGTCAGACGCACGCTGATCGCCTTGCCCGCAGGGTCCGCATCAGCATTTCGCTGACACTATGTATCTGGATTCAGGGCGTCAACCGAGGTAGTCCGGTCGTCGCACTTGCAGTTCCGCACGAGTCGACCACGAGGCCCTCGTAGCCAGGCTCGGCTTGCAGCCAGGACACGGCCCCTCCGCCCATGGCGAAGGCGGCGGTGGCGAACGCATCGACGTATGTGAGCGAAGCACCGACGACGGTGACGCTGGCCAGCTCGAGCGCGGGACGGCCCGTGAACGGGTTGACGATGTGCGCCCCGCGTTCCGCGACGCCCGACGTAGCGATGGCAATGTCGCGGCCGGTGACGGTCGTCAGCACTCGCTGCGGGTTGAACGGATCGCTGATGCCGATGCGCCACGGCTCACCGGGCGCGCGTTCACCCGCGAGTTGCATGTCGCCGCCGCCGTTGACGGCGTGGTTGCGACTGCCGTGCGCACGCAGGATGACGCTCGCGCCCTGGATCGCCCACCCCTTCACGAGACCGGTGGGATCGAGCTCTCCATGGAGAAGTGGAGTGAAGAAGCCGTCCGTTGCTCGTTGCACATCCGCGCACAGCTCCAGCACTTCGGCCACTCGGGAATCGGCCGCCACAACTGTCAGCTCGCCCCGGCGAATGCGACAGATGTCACTGTCAGATCGATAAGTGCTGAACACACCATCGACCGAGTGCAGCCAACCGACGGCGTCTGCTATCGCGGCGTCCCAATGTCCGGCATCGCGGATGTCGATCGTGAACACCCGTGCCCATGCAGTGCTCGACGTGCAGGGTGCGCCGGCCCTCGGTTACGGCGGTGGTGGCCATGTCAGACGCCAGCCTTGTTGAGGGCGCTCTGCAACGACTGGATGTAGCCGACAGAGGTGTAAGTCGCTCCCGAGATCATGTCGATCTTTGAGCCGCCGGCCTGCACGGTTTCCTGGTTGAGATACGGAATGGCGTAGCTGTTGATCTGTGCGTCGCGCGGGTCGTTCATCGGATACTCGACCGCGGTAGCGGACACGACCTTGCCGTTGGTGACCGTGACCTGAACCTGCACCGGGCCGTAGCGCGTGTCCGCCGCATCGCCGGTGACCGTCTTTGATGTCGTTGTCTTGTTGCTGACGGCGGCGGGCGGGGCAGCGAGCGAACTCGCGGTATGTGTTTTGAAGGACAGCAGCAGCACCAAGCCGGTGACTGTGCTGACGATCGCAACGATGACGCGGCGCATGGGAGTGGCCTCTCGTGTGTTTCAGAACTCGAACGACTCGTGGTGGATGTGGCGGCGATGGACCCCCGCCGAACGCAACGACTTCGTCACGGCGTCAGTCATGGCCGTCGGCCCGCAGAGATAGACGTCGTGCGCAGTGAGGTCAGGAACGTTGGCGGCCAACGCTGCCGCTGACAGTGGGTCATGACCGAGGTCGGCGCGACGTCCGGTGATGATGCGCAGTCGCGCCTGCCGCCGTGCCGCAAGCTCTTGCAGCTCGCTCCGGAACACGACGTCTGCGTCATGACGTGCGCGATAGACGAGGGTGAGGTCGCCGGCCCCCGCCGGGAGGCTCTGGAAAAGCGCGCGCAACGGGGTGATGCCGACCCCACCGGCGATGAGCAGGACCTTGCGGCGAGTACGACGCCCAGCGGTCAGCGCACCATACGGGCCTTCGGCCATCACCCGGGTGCCCGGTACGAGGAGCGGCAGCCGCCGACTGTGGTCGCCGAGCGCCTTCACGGTGATGCGCAATCGATCGGATCGCGGTGCGGCGGACAGCGAGTAGGGATGCGACGCCCACCACATGCCGCGGGTCAGGAACCGCCAGCGGAAGAACTGACCGGCTTCCGCTTGCAGCTCGTCGAGGTGTCGGCCGCGCACGACGATGCTGATGACATCGGATGACTCGCGGCGGCCGGACCCGACGCGGAGCTGGTGGCGCAGCGCCTGACGGATCGGCGTGATGAACCGGTACCAGACGATGGCGGCCGCGACTGTGGCATACATGGCGCCCCAGACGAAGCGCGCGGCGAGGTTGTTCATGAACTCGGCGCCGGTGGCGAACTGGTGGCTGAACGCGAGCGCGACGGCGAGGTATGTGTAGAAGTGCAGGTAGTACCAGGTCTCGTAGCGAAGCCGCTTCCGCGCAGCCCGAGCCGAGCTGACCCCGACACCGACGAGCAGTAGGCCGGCAACTGTTGCCGCGAGGACGTCCGGATAGCTGGTGAGCAGCGTCTTGCCTTGCGTGACGACGTTGGTGTGCGCGGTGACCGCATATCCCCAGGTGATGAGAAGCCCGTGCGCGACGACGAGGCTGACGACGTGCCGGCCGCCGCGCGCGTGCCACCGGGCCAACCGGTCGGCGCCGATGCCGCGCTCCAGCGGCGGGATGCGCGCCATGAGGGCGACGAGTACGACGACGCCATAACCGGCGAGCAGGCCGGTGATGCGTCCCGCGTTGGTCAGCCAGTCACCGAACCCGTGAACGGACGGGGTGCTGTGCCACCACAACGCGATCGCCGCGAGCCCTCCCGCGGCAATCGCGGCGAGGACGGCGTGCGGGGCGGACCGAGCGGCGGAACCGGACATGGCGGGCCCATTCGGTGAGACCGAGTCGGTCGGCAGGTCGAGTACCGCAGCGGTCGAGGTCATGTCCTATTTCTCGCTGGCTGACCTTCGTCGGGCCTGAACTCTCGCTGTGCGGTTCCTGTGAGTCGAGGCGAGCGGGCCGCTCAGGCCACGTGGACGCGGCCGGCGGGAAGCGCAACCCGAGCCTCGTAGACGCCGGGATAGCTGTGGCTCAGGCGCAACGTCCCGAGCCGGCGCAGCATCGCGATCGATGCCGGGTTGTCAGCGGCGACTTCGGTGAGCAGCTGCTTGACCTGATGAGGCCGATGCTGCACGAGTACGTCGGCCAGCAGCCGACCGCCGCCGAGCCCTTGCCACTCGTCGACGATCGTCACGGCGATCTCTGCCGTCGCAGGGTCGTCGTCGTAGGCGACGAGTCGAGCAACGCCGATCGGATGCTCGGGGCGCCCGTCGCTGGGAAACGCCACCATGACGAACGCGACGTGATGCTCCTGGTCGACGTTCTCGACCAGCCGTCGCATCATCGCGGAGTCAAGATCGTCGAGCGGGGACAGGAAACGCAACCGACGCGAACGCGGAGACAATTCGGTGAACGCTTGGCGCAGCGACTGGCCGTCGGTCGGGAGCAATGGCCACATCATCACGGGAGTGCCGTCGCGCAGCGTGCTCTCGATCGGCAGATCGGCCCACTCGGCAGCCACACCGGTGTCAACAACCCGGCGGTGCGTTGTCATCCCCGTCGCGACCTCGCGCGATTCTTCCCAGCCTCTCGAGCGCGCGTCGGAGCTCGCCGTGTGGGCGCGTCATAGACGTCGATCTCCGTCGACTTCACGGCCACCCACACGGGCACCCCGGGCGCAATGCCTAGCTCGGCGACGGCAGCAGCCGTGATGTCCGCGTAGGCAAAGACCGCTCCCTCCGTGCCGAGACGAACGCGGTCCTGGAGCAACTCGACGCTTGTCACTACCGCTGGCCAGGTGTTGCGGGGGCTGCCTGCGGTGGGTGGCTGAACGTAGACGGCAACCGCCGAGGGACGGAACGTCACCAGCACTGGTCCGGCGGCCCCGTGCGAGGGAGCGAGAAGCGTGGTGCCGTTGTCCAGGTTGACGTGGTCGTCACCGGCGACGGCCCCGCGGTAGAGGTTGAGCCCGACCAGGCTCGCGACGTACGGAGTACTCGGTCGTCGGGCCACATCGGCGGTTCTCCCAACCTGAGTAACGCGGCCAGTCTCCAGAACGAGCAGGTGGTCGGCAATGAGCAATGCCTCGAGCGGGTCATGCGTGACGAACAGGCAGATCCCCGCGAAGTCAGCGAGATGCCGTTGCAGTTCCGCGCGTACCTCCGGGCGGGTCTGCGCATCAAGGGCGGACAACGGTTCGTCGAGAAGCAACACCTCAGGGTCGACCGCCAGCGCTCGCGCTAGGGCCACCCGCTGGGCCTGTCCGCCGGACAGTTGTTGCGGGCGGCGGTCGGATAGGTCAGCAAGGTCGAACCGATCGAGCCACCGCTTCGCTATCGCCTGCGCAGTCGTTCGCTTCACGCCGCGGCAGCGCGGCCCGAAGGCGACGTTGTCCAGCACCGAAAGGTGAGGGAACAACCGATAGTCCTGGAAGACGTAGCTGATGGGTCGTTGCTCCGTCGGTGTGAAGAGGTCGGCAGCCACATCGTCGAGTCGCGTCTCGTCGAGCGAGAGCCGTCCGGTTGTCAACGGCGTGAGCCCTGCGATCGCACGCAACAGCGTCGTCTTTCCGGCACCATTGGGACCCACGACGCCGAGCACCTGGCTCGGCGGCAGGGTAAGCATCACGTCGAGAACGAAGGCCTCTCGCCGGACCTCGGCTTCGATGTGAAGCGTCGTCACAGCGGCGTACCCGGTCGGAGCCAGCGGTCGCGAAGTCCAGCGAGGACAAGCACCGAAACGGCAAGAAGCACGAGGGAGAGTGCGACAGCGCCGTCCGGATTCGTTTCCAGGGCCAGGTAGACCTTCAACGGCATCGTCTGGGTGACCCCTGGAAAGTTGCCGGCGAACGTGATCGTCGCGCCGAACTCACCCAGGGCACGAGCCCAGCACAGGACTCCGCCGGCAACGAGCGACGGCGCGACGAGAGGCAGCGTGACCCGCCGAAACACCGTCAGACGGGATGCGCCAAGTGTGGTCGCGGCCTCCTCCAACCCGCGGTCCGCCGACCGAAACGCGCCCTCCACGGTGATGATGAGAAACGGCATCGCCACAAAGGTTTCCGCGAGGACCACACCGGCGGTCGTGAACGGGAAGGTGATGCCGAACCACTGGTCGAGATATTGGCCGACGAGGCCACGGCGCCCCAGTGCCAGCAGCAGCGCCACGCCACCAACCACCGGCGGGAGAACAAGCGGCAGCGTCACCAGTGCGCGCAGTGCGCTGATGCCTTTGACCCTGACCCGAGCGAGCGCCCACGCGAGCGGAACACCCACAGCCATGGAAACGCCGGTAGCTATGGTCGCGGAGATCAGCGACAACCGGAGGGCGGCCAGGACGTCACGATCGGTCAGGATGCTCGGCAACGCCGACCACGGGGCGCGGACGATGAGTCCGATCAGCGGCAACAGCAGGAAGGCGACGCCCACGGCCGCCGGAACCGCTAGCGGCCACGGCAGCAGCCGCCGATTGATATCACCTCGCCGTTCAGCCATCGCGTCGCGTTAGGGACCGAGGAAACCGGCCGCTGACAGGACGCTGGTGCCGGCAGAGGACAGCACATAGTCGACGAACGCTTGCGCGGTCGCCGAATGCGACGAGTGCGAAAGCGCAGCTATCGGATAAGTCGCTGTGGCGTTGACGCTCGCAGGAATCGTTATGCCTTTGACCTTGTCACCGGCTGCGCGAACGTCAGTGACGTAGACAACGCCAGCGTCGACTTCGCCTAGTTGCACCTTGGCGAGGACCGACTTGACGTCGACTTCCTCAGTCACGGGCTTAACGGTGAGTTTCGCGTTCGTGAATACCTGTGCCGCAGCGACGCCGCATGGGACCTCGGCCTGGCAGACCGCAACTTTGGTTCCGCTCTTGGCCAGGTCGCTGACCGACGTCACGTGGCCGGGGTTGGCGGGCGGGACGGCGATTTCCATGTTGTTCTTCGCGAAGTCAGTCGGGTTCGACGCGTCACCGGCGCCGACGACGTCGTCCATGCTCGACGTGCTCGCGGAGGCAAAGACGTCGGCGGGTGCGCCCTGCGTTATCTGCTCAGACAGTCCCGAGCTCGGCCCGAAGTTGAACACCACCTTGGTGCCGGGGTGATCGTGCTCGAACTGTTTGCCGAGGGTGGTAAACGACTCCGTCAGCGAGGACGCCGCGAACACGTTGATAGTTCCGGTGATGTTGTCGCCAGAGGAAGACCCGCCGCCGCCGGACGACGACCCGCGACAACCGGCCACGGTGAAGGCGAGGGCCGTGATCAGGGCTGCAGTTGCTCTCACTGACGATCCACCGTTTCCACGACGACGTTCGTGGACTTCACGACGGCTGCGGCGAGCACTCCCGGCTCGAGCTGCAACTCGTCTGCCGCTTCGCGGCTCATCAAGGACACGAGCCGATAGGGGCCTGCCTGCATTTCCACCTGCGCCATCACCGTGTCCCGGACGACGCGCGTGACCAGACCCACCATGCGGTTGCGCGCCGACGAGGCAACCGGGGCGTCGTTGGCCTCCGACCCGGCCGCCATCTCTTGCGCGAAGCGCGCTAGCTCCGCACCTTCGACGACGCGATGTCCGGATTCGTCCTGTGTCGTCGCGAACCGGCCGCGCTCGGCCCAACGCCGGACGGTGTCATCGCTCACGCCAAGGAGTCGGCTGGCCTCCTTGAGTCGATAGCGGCGCACAGGTCGGGAGAGTATCCGCATCTGCGGCTGCTGTCAGCCAGAATGGGCCGCATTCGCGGAGAACACCCGCCGGGCTGATGCCGGCTGCCCCATGTCGCCGACCTGCACGACCGTTCCGGTGTGCGGCGCGTGAAGCATCCGGCCGGACCCGAGGAAGAACCCGACGTGATCGACCGTTCCGCCCGACCGGAAGAACAGCAGATCCGCCGGTCGGAGGGCGTTCAGCGAGGCGGCTTGACCTGCCGTCGCCTGGTCGTCCGCATCGCGCGGGACGACGACTCCGTGCACCGCGAAGACGAGGCTGGTGAAGCCGCTGCAGTCCACCGCGAAGCCGGAGCGGCCGCCCCAGAGATACGGCTTGCCGAGGAAGGTCCGCGCGGAGGCAAGCACAGACGTTGCGGTTCGTGGCAGGGCGGCCGCACCCGGCGAACCCCGGATGACGTCGCGGGCCGGCACCACGAGCCGGTGATGGGTCGGGGTCGCAACCGTCACGGCGGAGCTCGTGCTGGCCAACACGGGTAACCGGGTCCCGAAGCTGACCTCAACGACCTTCGTGCCGCTGGCAGACCTCAACCAGCTGGTCAGGCTGGTCACTGTTGCGATGGACGCCGTCGACTCCGGCGCGGTCGGCGTCACTTGCCGTTCGGGCACCCATCCGGGATAGCCCCGGCTGTCCCGATGACTGGGCTGCGTCGGTACGGCGACATGCAACCAACCCGGTTTGACTCCCGTCACCACCAGCCGGTCGCCATACAGCGCCTGTGTCTCCACCCGACCGACCAGTCCGCGACGGGTCGACGTCGACATGGCAGCAAGCCAGCCGCGAATGTCCACCGGCGCACTCGTCGCCTTCGCATCAACTGGGCGCGGTGCTGTCGGCGAAGTCCACAGTGTCGCCACCGCGACGTTCACCCAGACACTGGTTCGGATGGCGGGCCCCGCGGTTGTCGGAGCCGCCCACGCGGCCGTCGCCGACAACACTGCTGTCAGTGCAACAGCGATGCGGGCCTTCACGTTCTCCATTGTGCTGGTCAGCGCACGACGACGACCGGACATTGCGCGTGATGCACGCAGTAGCTGCTCGTCGAACCCAACAAGGCACCGGCGAATCCACCGTGGCCACGAGTGCCGACGACTAGGGCGGCGGCCTCCTTGGCAGCGTCGACGAGAACGTCGCCCGGTTGTCCATGCGCGACGACGGTCGTGACGCGGTCGAGCGGAAGGCTGACGTCCGCCTTCGCTGCTTCAACGACCTTGCGGGCGTCCTCTTCCGGCTCGAAGCCGTCATAGGCGATGGGTGCGCCGTATGACGTCGGCCAATGCCAGGCCGTGACGAGAATCAGCGAGCCGCCGATTCTTGCGGCGTAGTCCTCAGCCCAGCGAAGCGCGACCTTGCTGCAGGGCGACCCGTCGATACCGACGACGATGACACCCGTCCGCGATCTGGTCATGGCTCCTCCTCCCGTTAGAGCGTCACCACGTGGAGCGCCCCGGCCTCGGGACCGTCCCCGTCGAGCGGCGCCAGGGCGCGGTCCCACTCCTCCACGTCGACGAACATCCACTGGTCGTCGATCCCGACGAATGGCGTCGCCAGGTCCGGCTCCTCCTGCGCAAGCGACACGGCGAACGGCTCGCCGGCCATCTCGTCGCGCCCGATCACTCCATACCGTTCGAAGGCGCAGCAGCCTTCGAGGTCCTCATCCAGTTCGCCGCGCTTGACGGCTTGGTCCACGTCCCATGACTCCACGGTCATTCAGGCCACCTCCCGATCACGATGCGTTTCCTGCGTCGTGTGTCAAAGCCCGTGAGAGTCGATCGGCGAACTCCGTGGCCGTCGACGCAGCAAATCGGTGCATGACAGCCCGATCCGCCAGACGACCGAAACGTCCTAGCGGCGGCTGGTACGCCCCGGCGATCGTCAGCAAGCAGCTCGTGTCGTCGATAGCCGTGACTGCGACATCCGCATCGACCGTGGGGTAAATGCGGTACCAACGCCCGGTCGGCGTCCAGTGCAGTTCAGAGATCGACGTTCGGCCACGATCGCGCCGACTGGAAGCACCCAGCACGGCATCAAGCCGGGTACGTGTCTGTTCAGCTCGACGCGGTACAACGACCTCGGTCTTGATGCGTGTTGCCATAACGGCAGCGTGGCTGACCGCCAATGCGGTCGACAGAGCCGAAAGTCCCGGATTCTGTCGATCGCGGTGGGAGGCTCAAGACGTGCCCGCGACGAGTGAAACGAATGGTGCGGCGCCCATCGACGTGCGCAACGTGACGAAGCGGTACGGCGATCTGGTCGCGGTGAAAGATCTGACGTTCTCGCTCGAGCCCGGAACCATTACCGGCTTCCTGGGCCCGAACGGTTCGGGCAAGTCGACCACCCTGCGCATGGTCGGCGGACTGCTTCGCCCGACTGCAGGAGAGGTGAAGCTGTTCGGTATCACGGCGCGTGATCCGCAAGCCCGCCGCTCGCTCGGTTACATGCCGGCCGACCCGGCGTTCCTGCCCCATCTCAGTGGCCTGGACAACCTCGACCTGCTCGCTCGCTTGCGCGGCGGCGCCGATGAAGCCATGCGGCGGACCGCTGCCGATGCTCTCGACCTGAGTGGGCACGACCTCGATCGACGAGTCGGTGGTTATAGCTCGGGCATGCGGCAGAAACTCGCGATCCTCGCTGCCGTGCAACATCGGCCGGCACTTGTCGTCCTCGACGAACCCGCCAACCGGCTGGACCCGATTGCGCACCGCTCCTTCTGCGAGCTCATTCGTGGCATGGCCACAGACCGACACACGGTGTTTCTCTCCTCGCACGTGCTCGCCGAGGTCGAGGCGGTGTGCGACTCGGTGCTGCTCGTTCGCGAAGGAGCGCTACTCAAGGCGGCGACAGTCGCACAATTGCGGGAGCACGCACCGCGCGTCGTGACCCTCACTCGAACGGACGGAACGACGGTGGTGCAGCACGTCCCCGCCGAACGCCCGGGTGTGCTCCGCGATCTGCTCGCGGATCCGGCCGTGGCGGACCTGACGGTTGTCCCGGCGTCACTCGAGGACGTCGTACTTGCGCTCTACACCGAGCAGGCCGCGTCGTGAAGGCACTGGTTCGCGCCGACCTCCGCAACAGATGGCGAAGCCTCGCGGCGCTGGCTGTCGGCTGCTTCGTCTTGCTCATCGTGCTGTCCGGGACATACAGCGCGTATGGCGGTGCGGCCGGATTTTCCAGTGCCTTCAATGGAAAAACTCCTCGGCTCTTCTCTGCGTTCTCCGGCTCAGCGTCCGGAGACGTCTTCAGTCCGGCCCACTTTCTTGCTTTCGGTTTCGGTCATCCGCTGTTCCTGGTGCTCTCGCTCAGTGTCGCTATCACCAGCGGCGTCGCCGCGATCGCCACCGAAGTCGAGACGGGACGGTCCGAGCTGCTTTTCACCGCGCCGGTTCGCCCGACGCAGATCCTCGACGCGCGCGTCCTCGAGTGGGCGCTCGCACAGGCAGCCGTGATCGGCGGCGCCCTGGTCGGCGCGCTCATAGGCACGCAGTTGTCCAGCGACCTGTCCGCCATATCCTTGGCTGTCCCGGTGCGGGCTTCGCTGCAGTTCTGTTCCGTCGCGTTCTTCGTCGCCGGGGTCGCCTTCGCCGCGTCGGCTCAAGCACGAACCCGAGGAGCAGCCTTCGCCGCCACTGTCGGCGTTGTCGCCGGTTCCTATGTGATCAACCTCGTCGGACTGCTGTGGTCACCGCTGTCATTCGTCCGGTGGATCAATCCGTTCGGCTACTACTCCCCCACGCAGGCGGCTGAGCATCTGCAGTGGGGCAATGCGGCAGTTCTCGTGGTTGCAGGGGTAGGGCTGTTCGGCTGGGCCCGGCATGCCGTCAGCCGGCGGGACCTCGCCTAGTCGACGCGGGTAGCCAGTGCGGGCAGGATCCGGGACGCCCGACGCGCCGGTGCCCAGGTTGCCAGCAGCGACATCGCGACCGTGATGAGCGCGAGAACCGTCGCCGTCCCCCACATCACGGGGAACCCGGTGTGCAGACCGGCAAACATGGCGCTCTTCGCATACATCAGCCACGTCGTCAGAATCCCGAGCACGCCGCCGATGAGGACGCCTTCGAACGCGATGAAACCGCTCTCGATCAGGAATGAGCGCTCGACTGTCTTCGCCCGGAACCCCAGCGCACGCAGAACGCCGATGCTGCGACGGCGCTCTCTCACGGCTCGGACCATGACCACGCCGAGTCCGCAGATGCCGATGAGCAGCCCGAGCGCCAGGAAGCCATCCATCAACCGGAAGAACGCGAGGTTGGCGTCAAACATCCGGCGGATCGTGTCGGCGACCGGTGTGGCGACCAAGCTCGACGACAAGTACGCGCCTTGCAGACGCGAGGCAAGAACTGTGGGCGGCAGTTGGCCGTTACCGCGTACAAGCGCACTCGTCACGCTTGCGGTGCCGCCGCCGAAGAGATCCACCACGCCCAACGGGCTCATTACCACGGGGAAGGCTGCCGGATATCTCGGCGAATAGAACATCGTCGCGTTGCGCAGGATGCCGACGATCGTTTTGGTGTCTTTCGTGCCCAGCCGCGGATCGATGAAGGTGAACGTGTCGCCGGGTGCGTAGAAGTCGCCCGGCGGACCACCGGTGGCCGCGAAGAAAGCGTCGACCACGACATAGTCGGAGTTGAGGCCGAGCGCCCGCCATACAGACGCGTCAGTGCGAAGGCCAGGCAGCCGCTTCGAGAACTGCATCGACTCGACCGCTCCCGGCGTCACCCCGACCGCGAGGGTGTCGACCGGTTCTTTCGTTCGTCCGCCCGGATCCATTGCTTCGACATGCGCTGTCGTCAGCGGTGTGACCTTGCTGATGTCTTTCGCCAGAGGTCCGCCGCGAAGGGTCGCAATCGCTGGGCCCGGCGTGAAGTCGATACGCGCTGTATATCCGGCGGTCGAGCTGGCCACTTGTGCATCGACGCTGTGCTGCAGCACGCCACCTATCTCGCTGATCAGGACGAGGACGAGGAACACGAGCGAATACATGACGAGCGTTGCGCCGGTGCGGAACCGCTTGGCGACGGGATAAGCGAAGGCGAGGCGCGCGGACAGTGCGCGCTCGGTGGGCCGCTCGACCAGCCTGCGGGCCGGTCGCAGCACGACGTCCTGGTTCTCGCTGACGAGAACGACCGCCGAGAGCGCCAGCAACGTGCCCATGACGACATACAGGGCCATCGATGGGCTGTCGTAGACGCCTGGCCGAACCAGGTTGACCAGGAGCGTCCACGTGAGCACCGCAAGCGACACCGCTGTATAGGTTCGCCGCATCCCGAAGCGCCGGACCAACAACGGCGCGGCGCAGGCGAGCGCCAATGCCGGCAGCAGGAACGTCCCCACCGGATTGCTGCTGGCAACGGCGGGCACCGACGCGACGGCGAACAGGACAGCGCACACCGTGGCAACGACGAGGCCGCGCCGACGTGAGTGCGCGGGCACGGAAGGCAGGTCACGAATCGCCGCGATGATGTTGAAGCGGCTGATGCGAACGCTGGTCGCGATGATCGTTACGAAGGAAATGAGGAGGCCGAGCAGCGCGCCGTTCAGCAAGCTCGTGCGCGTCACCGCAAAGCTGATGTCGAGACCGGACCCGTCCTGCGACCAGCTGCCGTAGATGCGCGCGGCGACATAGGCGACACCTCGGCCGAGAACGACGCCGACGCCGATCCCTGCCAGGGTGGCGATGACGGCGTACACGGTTCCTTCGATGGAGAACGAACCGACGAGGTGACTACGTTTGAAGCCGGCGGCCCGCAGCATGCCGAGCTGTGCCTTCCGCTCCTCGGCCAACATGACGAAGATGTTCATGAGCAGAAGCGCGCCCGCGATGATGCTGAAGCTGCCGATCATGAGGAACAGCGAACCGAGGCTGTCGCCAGTCTTCTTCGCGGTCTCGAGGACGTCGTGCTTGGGCGTCTCGACCAACACACTCGCGGCAGTCGCTCCCAAGGCGCGATCGATCTGCTCGGACACGGACCTGGTCAAGGCGCTTCCCGCCTCGACCCCGCCACGGTTGGACACGTAGGTGACCCAGCGCGTCGCATCGGTGGCACCAGCAGCCATGGCGAGCGTTCCCGGCGGAAGGAACACGTTGCGGTTTCGCGTTGCACCGAAACCCGTGCCGGCCAGACCCCGGTCCTCGACAATTCGGCCAACCACGACATGTTGCGGCCGGCCGAAGAGATAGAGCGTCATGCCGGAACCAGGCTGCAGATGCAACGCAGTCGCCAGTGTCTGATTGACGACAACGTGGCCGGGTGCGGGCGCCGAACCGCTGAGCCCGGACGGAGCACCCGCAACGCCGAAGCGTGCTGCGGCGTCGAAGTTGAGGTCCCACGCCAGCACCCGCGGTTCAGCCACGCGGGTGGCGCCCGACCCGCGACTGGCTGCGGCTTGCTGCACGGTCGCGGACAGCACACCATCAACATCCTTGGAGGACGCGACGTGATTGAGCGCCGCGGCGACAGTCGCACCGGTATTGGGCGTCGTACTGATGACGCGCTCGTCGATGTTGCCCAGGGTGTGGTACGCGACCTGCCGGACGGAGAAGCCCAGCGTGTCGCCAACGACAAGCGCGCCGACGATGATCGCGGTGCCGAGAATCGCGCCGGCAACGACCAGCCCGCCCTCAGTACGCCGCCGCGCGACCTGACGCAAGGCGAGCCTGCGCGCAACCGGCCGACGCACCGCGAACCACGTGACAAACGAGGCAAAGGCCGCGACGAGGACGACCAATGGCGCAGTCAGACCCGGGTACATGACCTCACCCCACAGCGGCGACCTCGACGGCACGACGAGGCTGGTCGACGTCACCGACGAGGCGTCCGTCTCGCACCGTGACGAGGCGACTGGCACGTGCGCCGATCGCCGGGTCGTGAGTCACAAGGACGATCGTTTGGCCCTCGCGGGCATTGAGCTCGCAAAGCAGGTCCATGACCTCAGCCGCCATGGTCGAGTCGAGGTTGCCGGTGGGCTCGTCTGCCCAGACGATCGCGGGTCGTCCCACGAGCGCGCGCGCAATCGTTACGCGTTGCTGTTCCCCCCCGGACATCTCGTTCGGACGATGCTCGATGCGATGACCGAGCCCGACCCGCTCCAGCATCTCGGCCGCACGCCGCCGGGCAGCCGCTGGATGGATGCCGACGAGCAGCAGCGGCAGCTCGACGTTCTCGAGCGCGCTGAAGACAGGAATGAGATTGAACGCCTGAAAGATGAAGCCCATCGAGCGCGCGCGATGCTCAGTGCGCCGGGCGTCGGACATGGCGAACAGGTCCTGGCCTTGTACGACGACTTGCCCAGCGTCGATGTCATCGAGTCCGGACAAGCAGTTGAGCAAGGTGGTCTTGCCGGAACCGGACGGCCCCATGACGGCGACCAGCTCGCCGGCCTCGACCGTCAACGTCAGGCGCTTGAGCGCTTCCACCGCGACATCGCCGGTCCGGTAGATCTTCGTCACGTCGGTGGCAGCGAGGATGGGTTCGGTCATGAGGGCACCGCCTCCCGGATGATCGGGCACGACATGCAACGCGGGCCGCCGCGGCCACGGCCTAGCTCGCTGCCGGTGATCGTGATGACCTCGATCCCGGCTTTGCGCAGCTTGGTGTTCGTGTCCGCGTTGCGCTCATAGGCCACAACCACTCCCGGTGCGACGGCGAGCACGTTGTTGCCGTCGTCCCACTGCTCGCGCTCGGCCTCGACGCTGTCGCCGCCCGTCGTGAGGACGCGCACGGCGTCAAGGTCCAGCGCCCGGGCCACGGCGCCGAACAATCCCTCTTCCGGAGTGACGACCGGCGCGGCCAGTGGCTCGGACGCGGTCAGCGTCCAGGTGCGCAGGCTCTCCGCGACATGCGGATAGGCGACGAAGGTGTCGCGGTCGACCATCGTCAGCACCGTGTCCAGGTGCATGAACGCGCGTGACTTCGGCATCTCGACGGCGATAACGCGGCGCACGGCGCTATACGCGAACAGCCGGCGAGCGAGGATCTCTACGGTCTGTGGCGCCGTGCGCTCGCCCATACCGATCATGACTGCCCCGTTGCCGATGACGAGTACGTCCCCGCCCTCGATCGTCGCCGGGTGGTGATCTGCGCCGTCGCCGCCGTACCAGATGTCGAAAGAGCTGTGTGCGAACCGGGGGTGGAACCGGTAGATCGCCTCCGCGTGGATGGATTCGCGTGCCCTCGCCGGCTTCGCCATCGGGTTGATCGTCACGCCGCCATAGATCCAGCACGAGGTGTCGCGAGTGAACATGTGATTCGGCAGCGGCGGGAGGACGAAGCCCTCTGGCGACAGAGTCGCGAGCCGGAGACTGACCACGTCGGTGGGTAGCTCCGCGCGTGTCAGGCCCGCAATCAGATGCTCGGCCAACGTTTCGCCATCGAGCGACGCAAGGTAGTCCCGCACCGGCCGGACGAGCGTAGGACCCAGATAGCGCTCGATGGCTATGCGGTCGAGTAGCCATTGGCGCGCCTCGACGATCTCGAGCGTCTCTGCCAGCAGGTCCCCGAAGTGCAAAACGTCCACGCCTGCATCGCGCAACGTGTCTGCAAATGCATCGTGCTCCTGGCGAGCACGCTTGACCCAGAGAATCTCGTCGAAGAGCAGACCCTCGACGTTTGATGGCGTGAGCCGGCGGAGCTCCAGGTCGGGGCGGTGCAGCATGACCTGCCGCAACGTCCCGACCTCGGAGTGGACGCCGTAGTCGATAGCGGTACGCAGCGTCGACGTTGTCATGACACGCTCACCAGCTCGCGAACCTCACTCTCCGCAGCAGCGTCGACGGGTTCGGGCGCCGTGCCATCACGTTCCTTGCGGGCCTTGAGGAATGCGTAGATCGGAATGCCGGCAAGGACGAGGATCATCGCCTGGTAAACAGCCTGATAGCCGGCGGCGGCGGTCACCCAGAGAGAGAACAGGACCGACAGGCCGGCGACGGCGAGATCGCGCGCAAGCGTCCAGCCCTGGACCTTACGGCGCCGGGATACCAGGTAGGCGAGCTGCGCACACGCTGAGATGAAGTACGGCAGTGCGACCGTGACAACGGACAGCGTCACCAGGTAGGTGAACACCGTCAGCCCGCTCGACAAACCGCTGTAGCTGTAGGCCATCAAAGCCGACGCGACCGCGGTGGAGAAAACAATGCCGAAGGTCAGAGCACCCCGGCTGTTACGACGCAGGAATGCCCGCGGGAACAGGTCGTGGCGGGCAGCGGCGTAGGGCATCTCGGCGGTGACGAGCGTCCAGCCGTTCAGGGCGCCGAGACCGGAGATGACGGCTGTCGCCGCAACGAGCTTGCCGACGATCCACGCGCTACCGAACATCGTGTGGAACGCCGCGACGAACGGAGCGCCGTCGTTAACGAGCTTGCCGTGCGGCTCCAGGCCCATGACGGCTGCCGTCACCGTGATGTAGAGAAGTGCGCAGAGCGCGGTGCCGATAACGGACGCAAGCCCGACGTTGCGCTTCGGGTCGCGGACGCGGCCGGCAGCGATCGCCGCGCACTCGACACCGATGAACGAGAACAAGGCGACGCCGGCGGCAATGGAGATACCGCTGTAGAGGCTGCCGCCGGTCGCGTTGAACGGACCGAAGTTGCCGCTCTTGACGAAGAACCAGCCCACCGTGCCGACGAGCAGCAGCGGCAGGAACTTGAGCACGACGGTGATGTTCTGGAAGATCGCCATGCGGTGCACACCGAGCAAGTTGATGGCCGCGGGGATCCACAAACCGGTCATGGCGATGCCGAAGTTGGTCCACCCACTCGGATTCGAGATCCCGAACAATGCCTCGACATAGAGGACCCAGGACGCGACGATCGCGGCATTACCGGCCCACGCCGTGATCCAGTAGCACCAGGCGGTCAGATAGCCGGCGAAGTCGCCGAACTCGTGACGCGCGAACGCGTAGACGCCGCCCTCAGCTGACGGGATGCGCTTGGTCAGCTGCCCGAAAAGCACCCCCAGAAGTACGGCGCCGACGGACACGGTCAGCAGTGTGAGGATCGAGCTGGTGCCCGCACCGGCCATGACCGCCGGCATGGTGAAGACGCCGGTGCCAATGATGCTGCCGATGACGAGCGCGGTCGCCGACGGCAGTCCTAGCCGCGACGCCATGTCGCGCGGGGTCTGCGCGACTTCAGTGGGCCTGCTTGCTAGAACTGTCATCGTCCTCACCTCGTTGTGAGTCGGCGGACGAGCATCGGGCTCGTCGCGTGCCTGAGTACTGCCATAGCCGTGCTGCCGAGTACGGCGCGAGCGGCAGCTGGTCGCGCATGAGTTGCCATCGCGAGCAACGTGCCGTCGACCAGGTCCGCGTAGGTCGCGATGTTGCGTCCCGGTCGCGCGTCCTCGAGGCGGACAATCGTCGCGGGTCGTTGGTCCGTCGACACCAGGTCGGCTGCCTCGTCGAGGCGCCTGTTGAGCGAGACGATCGTGTCGTAGTCGGTCAGAGGGTCGCTTAACACCGCCAAGACCTCGACCGGGATGTCGAAGGCGGCAGCCCACGCCCTGACGTCAGCCGCCAGTTCGGGCGAGTTCGTCGACGACGTCGGGTCGATGCAATAGACGATGCGCCGGAACGGAACAGCCGAGACCTTGTAGTTCGGCCCCGCCAACACGAGCGGGCCGCGCCACTGTCGTAGGACTGCCGTCGTCGTACTGCCGGTGGCGAGCTCAGTCACGCCTGTATGGCCGTGGCTCGACATCAGGAGGAGCGACGCCTCGTCGTCGCCGAGCGCTCGGATGATGCCGTCGACGACCGTGCGAGCGGCGATCACATCGACGCTCGCAGTACCGCCACTCGGCGTCGTGCGTAGCTCCAGCCGGCTCATGCCTTCGTCCAGCCACGGTGACGCGGTATCGACGTGGACGAACCGTCTGGGTGCCTCGAATGTCTTGGACATTCGGGTCGCGAGAATGACCATTCGCCAGCTGAGAGGCGAGAAGTCGACGGGGACGACCACTTGCGCGTATCGCGTCGTCAGGTCACTCAAGGTGCGACTTGGCGTCGTCATGGCACACCTCCACTCGACACGCTGCGCCCCGCATCGGCGCCAAAACAGAGCCTTAGGTCCTCGCGAGGTCGGCCATTGGGCCATCGCCTGTTGCCCGCGGAGTGGACAATGAGGCATGAGTCAGGCGCTCGTCAGGCGACCCTCGCCGCAGCTCGCGACCGGCCTGGTCACACACATCGAGCGGCAGCCGGTGAATGTGGATCTCGCTTTGCGGCAGTGGCAGGCATACGTGGATGCATTCGCTGCCTGTGGATGGACGAACACCGAGGTGCCACCCGCGGAGGACTGTCCCGACAGCGTGTTCGTCGAGGACGCTCTCGTCATGTTCGAGGACCTGGGTGTCATCACGCGACCAGGTGCCCCGACCAGGCTGCCCGAGATTGACGTCGTTCCCGAGATCGTCGCGACTCTCGGTCTGGAGAGCGCTCGCATCGCCGCACCGGGCACGCTCGATGGTGGCGACATCCTCAAGGTGGGCAGCGACATCTACGTCGGTAGCGGTGGTCGCACGAACGCCGAGGGCGTCCGGCAGCTACGAGGGATCCTCGAGCCGCGAGGGTATGCGGTCATCGCCGTGCCGGTCACCAAGGTGTTGCACCTGAAGTCCGCGGTCACTGCCCTGCCGGACCGAACGGTGATCGGGTTTGAACCACTCGTGGACGACACCCGCCTGTTTCCACGCTTCCGTCCGATGCCCGAGGAATCCGGTTCGCATGTTGTCGTCATCGACGACGAGACCGTGTTGATGGCGGCCGACTGCCCTCGAAGCGTCGAGCTCATCGAGAACCTCGGCTATCGCGTGGTCACCGTCGACATCGGCGAGTTCCAAAAGCTCGAGGGTTGTGTGACCTGCCTGTCCGTCAGAGTCCGCGACGTCCAATCTCGGCGTCCACTTCCCGGTCGGTGATCGGACGCCAGACGTCCCAGCCGTGGAAGAGCAGTCCGATGCCCCAAAGCCCGATCATCCATGCAGGCCAGAAGTATCCGGCGCCAGTGACTGCCCAGGTTGCGACAACGAGGCCGTTCACCACGATGAACGTGATCAGATGCCGGCCGAAGTCACGCTTGGCGACCAACCGCTGGCGGGCACGTTCGCGCGCCTCGTCCAGGACGTAGCCCTCCGGCTCCTTGGTGATGGTCATGACGCCTCCTTGATCTCATCGAGGCTCAATCGCATGAATCCCGCGCCGCCTTCGTAGCCACTGGTGACTACGTGACCGATGTCGCGCAGTAGTCGGCGGATAGCGAGGTTGTCTGCGTAGTACGTCGCGGTGAACTCGTGAATGCCGAGGGCTCGGGCTTCTTCCACCAAGCGACCAAGTAGTGCGATGCCGAGCCCGGCGTGCTGCCATGACTTCGCTACTTCGATCGCCACTTCCGCGGTCGGCAAGTCGTCGGGCCGGTCGAACTGCGCGACCCCGACAAGCCGCCCATCATCTGTAAAAGCACCCAGCGGCATGTCGTGCACACCGTCGGCGCGGTTTAACTGCCGGACGAGGTATGACGCCGGTGGCGGCGTACCCATGAAGCGTTTACGCAGGTCCATCGGGTCGGCACGGGCGATGGCGGCCTCGAGCGCCGACCCGTCTGCCGGAGTCAGCCGACGAAGCGTGACGGACCGCCCGTCCAGGAGAACCGTGTCGCTCACATGCTCAGTAGACGACTCATCACGAACGGTCGGAAGAGTCGAAGGTCCTAACTACGCGCCGTCAGCGGAGCGGGATCGCTTGCCCTGCACAGGTGCACGATCGCAGTCAGGCCACCACCGGGAGTCTCCCCAAGGGCGATGGATCCGCCGTCGGTCGCCAGTAGTCGGGCGACGATGGCAAGCCCGAGCCCCGACTTTCGCCCTGCTCGATCGCTGTCGAACCGCTGGAAGGCATCCGCCCTTCGCGTTGGCGACATACCAGGTCCGTTATCGGAGACGGCGAGCAGGACCTCGTCCGCGACCGACCGCAGTGACACGTCCACGCGGTGACCGGGCGATAGCGCGTCCATTGCGTTTGCGATCAGGTTGTCGAGCACCTGCTCGAGATGGTCAGGCGTCACCAGCGCAACTGCTGGTTCGGCTAAGACGTTGAGAGCCACGTCGCGTTCCTGCGCCAGCGGCTGCCACATCTCCACCCTTTCGATGACGACGTCTGCGACGTGAACGGCGCCAGGCTTCGTGGTGGTTTCCTCTGCCCGTGCGACGGCGAGCAGGCCGTCGAGCAGCCGGTTGAGCCGGCCAATTTCCCGCAGCGCGTCCGCCAGCTCCGAGCGGACGGGGTCGCGCGCCTCCTCGGCGAGCAGCTCCAGCCGCAGTTGCAGCGCCGCGAGCGGTGTTCGCAACTGATGGGATACGTCAGCCGTCATGTTGCGCTGACTGTCCAGCAGCTCACCCAGCCGCTGGGCCATCTCGTTGAAGGTCGCCGCGACAGCACGCACCTCCGGGGGACCGAACTCTGGATTGGTTCGGACCGATACCTCGCCGTGGCCCATCCGGTTCGCGGCAGCACCCAGATGGCGAAGCGGGCGCCCGATCCATCTCGCCAGCCCGGCCGCCACCGCGGCACCGAGCCCTATTGTGGCGATGACCGCAGCGACCAGCCCCAGCCAAAGCGCATGCACTCGCTTGTCGAGCGGGCCGTCGGCTCGGACTAGTACCACGGTTCCGTCCGGACGGTCGGGAGACCCGATCGGCGCGGTCACGACCACCGCATCAGTCGCATCAGCCGGTCGCCGCGCGCGAACGGCACGAAGGAGCGCCGCTGGGAGTGGCCGTCCCGCAGTCGTGATCACTTGACCTTGCCGGCCAAGAATGGCGACGTCATCGCCGGCATCGATAGCGGGTGCGGCCGCTCGGCCTCCGTCTGAAGAATCCGCGGCGTCACCCAGTCGTTCTTCTTCCGCGTTGGCCAGCGCCCGCGCGGCGGTCTGCGCGCCCGCTCGGAAATCATTGCGTTGCTGCGCCGAGATCTTCACCCCAAGGGGCCCGACGACCAAACCGAGTAGGAACACCAGCACGCCGAGGAACCCGGCGAAGATCCGTCGACTCATGGCTGCCGCAACCGAAACCCACGGCCATAGACAGTCTCGATGACGGATGCATCTCCGAGCTTGCGACGTAATGCAGCAATGTGGACGTCGAGGACTTTCATCGGCCCGTACCAGTTGACGTCCCACGCACGGTCAAAGATCTCCTCGCGCGACACGACCCGTCCCGGCTCCGTGGCAAGGCATACGAGAACGTCGAACTCCTTTCCGGTCAACGTGACCGGCTCACCGCCCAGGGCGACGCGACGCCCGGCGAGGTCGAGCAACAACGAACCGCAGCGAATGACACCGCGGTCGTCGCCGGGCCGGGTTCGTCGCAGCACGGCCCGCATTCGCGCGAGCAGCTCGGCAAATCCGAACGGTTTCGCGATGTAGTCGTCCGCGCCGGAGTCGAGCGCTCTCACGCGTTCGCGCTCCGTGTCCCGTGCAGTCACCACCAGAATCGGCGCCGTGGTGAGCTGTCGCAGCTGACCGCACAACTCGATGCCGTCGCCGTCCGGCAATCCCAGATCGAGCAAGATCATCTCGGCGTCGACGCACGCCAGCGCCTCGCGCCCTGAGGCGACGAGTTCGACCTCACAACCGGCTCGGGAGAGCCCGCGAGCCAGCTGCTCGCGCATCGAATGATCGTCTTCGACGACAAGGACGCGGACGCCTGCCAGCGCCTCGTCTGAATCCACGTGATCAACGCTAAGCCGTATGTCGGCCAGATGGCGCTAGACATTTCCTTAACCAGCAGGCGAGCAGGATCGGATTCGATGCCTGCTGACATCCGATCCCGCAATGCCCCGGCAGCGACGACTCAAGGGGCACCCCCACCCTGGTTGGCCGGGCAGCAGTGGGCCCAGCTCCGCCTCCGGCAGCCGGGCTGGCTGATCCTTCCGCTGCGCGGGTTCCTCGGCGTGACGTTCGTGTACGCAGCGCTGCAGAAGCTGGCAAATCCCAACTACCTGAACCCGAGCAACCCGTCGTCCGTCGTCGGGCAGATGCGCCTGCTGCGCCATGTCAGCCCCATCGGCCCGCTGCTCGGGCTGTCACTGCACGCCCCGACCTTGGTCGGGTTACTCATCGCGTTCGGCGAGCTGGCAGTGGGGATTGCTGTTCTTCTGGGGCTCTGGACGCGTCTCGCCGCAATAGGCGGCATGGCGCTATCGCTCACCTTCTTGCTCACGGTGAGCTGGCGGACCACGCCGTACTACTACGGCTCCGACATCGTCTTCTTCTTCGCGTGGACGGTCATCGCGGCCTTCGGCGCCGGGAACGTGCTCAGCCTGGACGGCTGGCTGCTCCAACGGGCACGCGCCGCCGCGGGGTTGCGGCCGCTGCCGGCACTCGTCTCGCTCGAGGTCCCGCGGCTGCGGGAACTGTGCGGCCGAAAGGACGCCTGTGGACTCCGGCCCACCGGGGAGTGCCGTCGTACGAACTGCGGAGTCTTCCCTGCCGGAGAGCAGTTACGGCCCGCTACCGCGACCGACGTCGACCGCCGCCGGGTGCTGCTCGGGAGCCGGGCAGCGCTGATCGCGGGACTTGCCGCGTTGGCAACCGGCGGCATGACCGCCTGGCTGGGCAGGCTGGTCGGGGGAACCACCTCGTCGCGGCAGTCGGCGCTGGGCCGTGCAGGCACGGCTCCGAGCACTCCGAGTGCCACTCCCCGATCGAGCGCACCGGCCGCGCAAAAGAGCAACCGGCCGGCCGCCCGCAGTGCACCCGGCACACCGATCGGTCGGACAACCGCCGTGCCTGTGGGGCAGGCCGGACAGTTCACGGATCCCGCCAGCGGCAGCCCGGCCTACGTTGTGCATCCGAGCGACAACACGTTCGTTGCCTTCTCAGCGGTGTGTACCCACGCCGGCTGCACCGTGCAGTTCGACCCCAGTGGCATGCAGTTCGTCTGTCCATGTCACGGAGGCACGTACGACGCAAAGACAGGACGTGTCCTCGCCGGCCCACCGCCGTCGCCGCTGCCATCCATACCTGTACACATCGTGAACGGCGAGATTCGGGTGGACTGACACGTGGCAACGTCACGCCCCTCGGTCACCGATGCTGTGCCCCGCATCGTCGGTGATGTTCTCGCCAGCGCGTCAGGAGCGGAGCGACGCGACGACCCGGTCCTGCCGCGGACCGGCGGCCCGGCCGGCAACGCACGACTCACGGCGTGGACGGGGCTGATCCTTCTCGCCGGCTACGTCGCCGAGTGCTTCACGCTGCTGTCATTGCACGCGATGCTCAACGTTCACATCCTGATCGGCGCCATACTCGTCCCGCTCGTCCTGCTGAAGACCGCAACCACCGCGTGGCGGATCGTCCGCTACTACCTGAAGTCGGCGTCATACCGGATCGCCGGGCCGCCCCCTTTGCTCCTTCGCATCCTTGGCCCGTTGGTCGTGCTGACCGGGCTTGCCGTGCTGGGCAGCGGCCTTGCGCTGCTCCCACTCGGCCAGTCGTCATTCACACCAATTTTCACCGTTGGCGGGCAGAGCATCGACCCGCTCACCGTGCACAAGCTCTGCTTCGTCCTATGGCTCGCGATCACCGGCGCGCACGTCCTCGCCCGTACTGTCCCGGCGCTGCAGCTCACCACGGGCCACATCCACGGCGGTGCGGCCGTGCCCGGCCGCACGGCACGGACCCTCATCGTCGTGGCAACCCTTGCCGTGGGCGTCGCGACCGGCGTCGTCGTCATGAACCTGTCTTCGAACTGGACCTCTGGGCAAGTGCACCGGGACGACAACGTCGGCGAGCACTCTCTGGGTGACCCGAATGCCAGTTCAAGCGGATGTCCTGGGGTCGGCGACCGAGGACCTTCGGCCCTGGCCTGTGCCGACCGGAGCGCAGACGATGAGTCTGCGCCGAGGTTGGAGACCACACATGACGACCAATGGATCCGTCGCAGTTCGCTTGCCGAGATCAATTGAGCAACTGGCGGCACACGAGGTGATGACGAGCACCTTCATCAGCGTGTCACCAGAAGACTCGCCATTCACCGCCTATGACGTCATCACCAAGCATCACGTTCACCACTTGCCAGTGATAGCGAGTGATGGACGATGCGTCGCAATCTTGGACGCGGTCGTTGCGATCGCGCGCGCTTCGGAGAAGCTGCTGCACGGCCATGGAAAGCTGCTCGAGCTGCAGGACGTGGAACGGCCACTTTGTGTCCTTGCCCGTACCCCGCTGAAACGTGTCGCCGCTCTGATGACGACAGCGGGCCTCGACGCCTGCTGCGTCGTTGACGGGCACGGTCGCATGCTCGGGCTTGTCACGGCGCGCGACGTCGTTGCGGCGGTTGCTGGCGTCCGCCCGAGACAGTTCGAGATGCGCTAGAGCGCTGAGGAGGTGAGGACATGTACGCGGGCTGGATGATCGCCGGAATGCTTCTCGGCGCGATCGCCGCCATCGCTGTGTGGGCGCTGATCGTCGCACTTCTCGTCACCTGGGTGGAGGATCGGCACCAGCACCGGCACGCCCCATGACGTTCCTGTGCTGGCCGCCCATGAGAGAACTCTCACTCCCGACTCAGCAGCGGCTCATGTGACCTGCCGATGCTCAATACATGACGGCGGTCAGCGAATGGGTCCCGGCGAACGGCAAGGTGCGCACTGCGCACATGGACCGATCACGGCTTTTCGACGACGTCGAACCGCTGCCCGCTGCCGACCCGGCGCAGCTGTTGAACCTCGTCGAGGCCGCGGACCTCACCGGCCGCGGCGGTGCCGCATTTCCGACGCATGTGAAGATGCGCGGCGTCCTCTCCGGTCCGGCCCCGCGCGTCGTCGTGGCCAACGGGGCGGAAGGTGAGCCGGCGAGCCAGAAAGACAAGACCCTTCTCGAGGTCAACCCTCATCTCGTCCTCGACGGGCTGCAGGTCGCGGCGCGCATTGTCGGCGCGGATCAAACCTTCCTCTATGTGCACGACGTCCCCAACGTCGTCTCAGCGACGGTCCGAGCCCTGGCGGAACGCCGTCTCCTCAGAGCTGATGAGCACGACGTTGAGCTCGTGCTCGCGCCGTCGGCGTTCATCTCCGGCGAGGAGTCGTCGGTCGTCTCCCGCGTAAGCGGCGGCGTTGCGATCCCGCGATCCAAACCGCCGCGCGTGTTCGAAGCCGGTGCCTTCGGTCGGCCCACACTCGTACAGAACGTGGAGACGCTGGCACAAATCGGTTACCTGGCCCGGGTCGGTACGCAGGAGTTCCGCCGCCTGGGGCCAGCCTCGCAGCCGGGCACGATGTTGTTCACCGTCAGCGGTGCGGTCCGAGCAGCCGGCGTCGTGGAAGCACCTGTGGGTGTCCCGCTGTCCGCATTGATCGAGGCGGTCGGCGGGTTGTCCGCACATCCGCAAGCCGTGCTGCTCGGCGGCTATCACGGCGCCTGGACACCGTGGTCAGTCGCGCGCGAACTGTCGATGTCCAACGAGTTGCTGCGCCCGCACAACCTTTCCGTGGGTGCCGGCGTTGTTGTGGTGCTGCCGGCGGAGGCCTGTGGACCAGCTGAGGTCGCCCGGGTGCTCGACTATCTCGCTGAAGAATCTGCCGGTCAGTGCGGTTCGTGCGTGTTCGGACTGCCGGCACTGGCCGCGGCGTACAAGGAGGTGGTCAACGGCCGACACCAGGCTCGACACCGGCGGCAGCTCGATGAGCTGCCTCCGATGCTGGAGCGGCGCGGCGGCTGCCATCATCCGGACGGCAGTCTGCGCTTCCTTCGTTCGGGGCAGGCTGTGTTCGGCGGACACCTCGCCTCACATCGGCGCGGCACATGTCCGCTTCCGGCCCATCCGCCTGTGCTACCGGTGCCGGTCAGGGCTTGATGAGCCGGTAGCCCGCACCACGAACGGTGTCGATCAATGGTTCCAGGCCGGGGCGATTGAGCTTCTTGCGCAGATAGCCGACGTAGACGTCGACAACATTGGTGCCCGGATCGAGGTCGTACTGCCAGACCTTGTTGAGGATGTGCGCACGGGTGAACAGCCGTGTTGGTGCCCGCATGAACAGCTCGAGCAGAGCCCATTCGCGCGGAGCCAGATCGATCCGGCGCCCCGCTCGCCACGCGACCTTCGTTGAGATGTCGAGCCGGAGATCACCGACGATGAGCTCGTTGCTGCCGGGGGCTTCGACCGTACGACGAACCGCACGCATCCGCGCGAGCAACTCGTCGAATGCGAAGGGTTTCGCCAGATAGTCGTTGGCGCCGGCGTCCAGGCCGCGAACGCGATCTGCTACCTCGGCACGAGCAGTCAGCACGATGACGGGAACAGTTGACCCCCGCCTGCGCAGCCGACGCAGGATGTCTTCACCGTCCCCGGCCGGCAGCCCGAGATCGAGCAGCACCAGATCGACCGCGTGACCGTAGGAGTCGAGGGCGGCCTCCGCTTCAGTTGGGGTCGTGGCGCATGTCACGGAATGCCCCTCCGCCGTAAGGCCTTTGTCGAGGAAGGACACGATCCGCTCGTCGTCCTCGACGACTAGGACACGCATTGCGGTTCCGGTTCGTCGAGCAGGTGGGGGCCAACGTGGACGATCGGGGCCGGGGCAGCACGATCGACACCCGGCAGCCACCATGCGGGCTGTCATCGATCGTCAGCTCACCGCCATGCGCGCGCGCTACGGCTTGGGCAATCGCGAGCCCGAGGCCCCGGCCTTCCGAATCAGCCGCGCCAGGCCGGGCAAATCGGCCCAGGGCGAGTTCACGTTGTTCTGGTGGGATACCTGGGCCGCTGTCATCGACCGAGAGGACCGTCCGCCCACCGGACTCGCTACCCACCGACAACGCGACCACATCGCCCTCCCGCGTCGCGCGCACCGCATTGTCGATGAGGTTGAGGAGCGCGCCGCGTAACTTTGCCGCGTCGACCCTCAAGACGAGATCGGGCACATCCGACAGCCGCCACTCGCGCGCTGCCATCACTTGTGTCGTATCGATGAGCTCCCGAGCGAAGCTGCGCAGGTCCACCGGCTCGACCGTCAAGAAGTCGGGCTCGAGAGCATGTCCGAGCGTGAGCAGCTGTTCGACCAGCGCCTTCATGTGGTCGATCTCGTCGACGACAAGGTCGATGGTTTCACGCACCGTCGCCGGATTCTCCGCGCCAGTGCGTTCGAGGACCTCGAGATGACCACGCGCGACGGTGAGTGGCGTCCGCAACTGATGAGAGACGTCCGAAAGCAGTCGCCGCTGCGCGGCCATCGCCGCGGAGAGCTTGTCGGCCATGACATCGAACGTCGCGGCGAGCCGACCGACCTCGTCCGAATCATGAGGATCATGCAGCCGACGATCCATTGCACCGGAGGAGATGTCGCTTGCAGTGTCGGTGATCCGCGCGACGCGGTGCAGCAATCGGCGCAGCATGAAATAGCTGCCGGCAACCGCCGCAGCCAGCGCGATGACCGCCTCGCCAACTGCCAGGTTGCGAACCCGACCTAGGTCCGCGTGCACCCGCCCGAGATCGGCCGCCGCTACAACGGTCGCGACCGGGCGACCACCAGCGATCAGCGGCGCGGCCGTCACCAGATAATTGTTGTCACCCGCTGTCAGTCGGGTGCGCAGCCCGACAGGGGGTGGCGTGCGGCTCCACGCCTTGACGACCGGCGAAGCCAACAAAGCCCGAGACCCGGCACTACCGATGAGCGATCCGTTCGGCAGGACGATCGCCACCGACTCACCACCGGGGAGTACACGAGCGCTGAGATAGCTCTCGCTGAAACCAGCGAGACGCTGACCTGACGGCCGAGCGCCAACCGCCTCACGAAACGCCTGGAGCTCGCCGACCAGCGACCGCGTCGTCGACGCATCGGACTGCGCTTGAAATGTGTGCAGCAACCCGAACAAGGCCAGTCCGATGATCACGGAGAGCATGAGCGCGACGAAAGTCGCAAGCCGAGCGGCGGTCCCCCACCGCGGCATCCAACTATGTGCCCGTCGCTCGCTCATCGTTCGTTGGGCTCCCCCGATCTATTGCCCGTGCGGTCGCCCTGGCGATCGTCACTCTCCCGGACGACCGGCTGCTCAGGCACGACGACGGTTGTCGACCGTGCGGGTTGTGGTGAGGCGCTTGTGCGCGGCGGCTGTGAGGTAACCGACGCAGCAGGCGTCGGGGTCGCTGGCGATGGGGATCGGTGCACGAACAGTTGCGACGGCACACCCGGGCCACTGGCTAGGGCCGGTAGCACCACGGCGACGAAGACCAGTGCTGTGACGACGGCTAGCCCGAGTGGTAGCGCCCACCACAAACGCGATGCAGGAACGGCCCGCAGCTCGCCGGGCTTCATGGGTGCACGCTCCTCGCCGCATCGGGCACGGGCATCAACGTCAGCGCGCGACGTGGGCACGCTCGCACTGCCGCCCGCACCGCTCGTCGTTGGCTCGGCGTCTGAAGGGGCGCCGAATCGACCCACGCATAGCCCCAGTCATCGAGGCCGACGCGATCGGGGAAAAGCCAGGCACAGATGCCGTGTCCGTCGCACTTCACCATGTCGACGGCGAGCATCTGGTCCGCGTGCTGCCTCATGCCGCATGCCTCTGCAGTGCGCGATCGGACATCGACACCATTCGACGGGTCACCGCGACCAGCACGACGAGGCCGCCCGTCACGACATACATCAGACGCAGGCGAGGCGTGTCACTACCAGCAAGCACCCCGTGCGCCCAAGCGAGACCGAACACCGCAAGCGCGACCCGATGGATCGGGCGCCACATCCGGCCGGTGAGTCGGCCCGCCAGAGCTGCCGTCGCGCCGACGAGAAGCGCGACGTAGACGCTGACCGTGCCGAGCGCGACAGCAAGCGGTCGGAAGCCGGAGGCACCCGGAACAAGTGCTCCGCGGAGCCCGACGCCCGCGAACGAGTCCAGCACCAAGGCCACGACATGCCCGAGGATGAGCACGACGGTGGCGGCGGCCAGCACAGCATGGACGCGGATGCGAGTAACCGGTGCCGGCCACCCCCATCGTTGCGCCAGTGGGTGCCGCAGCCACAGTCCGAAGATGGTCAGGGCGGTCAACGAGAGGTACGCAGCGATGCCAAGGCCACGACCCAAGATCCAGGGCAACATCTGACTCATGGCCGGCTCCAGACCAAGATCGGGGCAAGTGCGGCGGACCAGCCGAGCACGCCGTTGTCATCGACCCAGAGTGCGGCCAGACCGAGATGCTCAGCACTCGTCCGGACGCCACGTCGCCCGGCCAGAAACAGCGTCTTGCTCGCAACCTCGGCCGCCGCCGGATCACTGTCGACCACCGTCACCGCGGCGAGACCCTGCCCACCCGGCTGCCCCGTTCGCGGATCAATCAGATGATGCACGTCCTGTCCCGCGATCTGCCAGGAGCGGATGCGAACCGAGGAGGTCGCCACAGCTGCATCACGAACCTCGATCACCGCGACCGGTTGAGTGGTATCGGACGGATCCTCGACCCCAACGCGCCAGGGGCTGCCGTCGGCGGCAACCCCCCGGCACATGCAGTCGCCACCGGCCTCAACCAGGCTGCCCGTGGCGACGCGCAACCGATCGGCCGCCCATCGGACCGCGAGCCCCTTGCCGATGCCGCCGAGATCAATCGGCACTGGGCCGACGCGCACCTCACTCGAGACGTGGCGGAACTCCGGCCGCCACTCCGGCAATGCCATCCGCGGGATGAGCGCCGTGGCCTCTCGGAACGACGGCGCCGCGTGCTTGAGCGAGCGGTCGTATCCCAGGCGGACGAGATCGGCCAGCACGCGGGGATCGAACCAACCGAAGGTGCGACGGTAGGCCGCGTAGGCCCCCCTGATCGCGTCGAAGCAGTACGGCGCCACCGCCACCCACTCGTTGCCGCCGGCGTTCGCTCGCATCAGGTCACTCGACGGGTCGAAACGTGTGCAGGTTCGGTCCACCTCGTGAAACACCTGTAGGGCATCGCTCAACTGCGCCTCAGCATCAGCGACGGAGTCGTCGGAGACGATGTGGACGGAGATGCGGCTCGCCATCGCGCTGGTCTCGGCGATGCGTTCGGTGCCGACGGCGTCACGGACGAGCACCGGAAGCTCCCGTTGTGGTGTGGATCGGCGGCGCCGGGACCTGTGTGACGGTCGGCTGCGTCGGTGATTGCGTGGACGGTTGCGGCACCTGAACGCTCGGCAGTTGCGCAAGCGAGGCGGACAGCTTGGCGATCGCTGCACGTGGCAGGTCGTCCTCACTGGACAGCAGCTGGGTCAGATCACGTCGTACCTGCTGCAAGCTCGTACGCGCGGCGTCGATCTGCTGCGCGGCCTGCAACGAGGTCGCCGGCCTGGCCGGTTGAACACCGGACGACGCCGATCCGCCGACGGGCACCGCCGCCGCCCAGCCCACGGCGGCGGCGGTGCCAACCGAGACGATTGCCGTCGTCACCATGGCGACGTACCGGCGGCCGGGACCGTGCTTGCGCTCAGTCATCGCCGCCTCCTTCGAACTCGCCAGAGCCGCTGCCTGACCCGGAGCCGGCGCCGCTGGCGCCGGTGGTCGCGTGCGCCGCCGGCCTCGTCACCGGGGCCGGAACAGCTGCAACGGCGATGACGCTGGCAGCCTTGGGGCGTGCCGCCTGCACATGCGCTAGCTCCGTCTGCGCTGCGAGGACGCGCCGGTGCAGTGCAGCGAGCGAAAGCTCGCCCGCGCGCACCTGACCGGCGAGACGACGGCGTGCTCGGTGAACCGCGTGCTTGAGCGCGTGGTCTTCCTGGAGCAGGGAATCGATTTGCTGCTGGAGGTAGCCGGCGTCCGGCGCGGAGCGAGCGGGGTGCGCAGCGGCTGTCGGTTGCGCCGGATCGCCCGTTGCTGCGAGTCCGACGACCACACCGCCGCTCGCCCCGCCGACCAACACTGCGGATGCGAGCCATGTCTTCGTTGCTGCCATATCTCGAGCGTCGACTCGATCGCTAAGCACACGGTGAAGACCTGATGAGAGTCCTCTCATCTTCGTGCTACTTCGTGATGACCACCTTGAGCGCGTGCTCTTGCCCTGCGTTCGCAAACGTCTGGTAGGCCGTCTCGATTTCACTGAGCTTGAAGTGGTGTGTCGCGAACGGCTTCGTCGACAGCTGCCCGGAGGCGACCATCTGCAGCAGCGTCGGCGTGCTGTAGGTGTCGACTAGGCCGGTGGTGATGGTGACGTTGGCGGCCCACAGCTTGTCGAGCGCGAGAGATGCCGCCTTCCCGTGAACACCGATGTTGGCGACGTGACCGCCGGGACGCACGAGCTGCGTGCAGAGTTCGAACGTCTCCGGGACGCCAACGGCTTCGATGACAACGTCCGCGCCGAGGCCGTCCGTGACCGAGTGGATTCGGGCCACTGCATCTTCGCGACCGGAGTTGACGACTTCGTCGGCACCGAAGTGCTTAGCCATCTCCAGTCGGCTGTCGGCAAGGTCGATGGCGACAACGAGGCGGGGGCTGAAGAGCCGTGCTGTCAGCGTCGCCGCCAGGCCGATAGGACCGGCACCGACGACAGCGACTACGTCAGCCGGACGTACCGTGCCGTTCAGCACACCGACTTCGTACGACGTCGGCATGATGTCCGACAGCATCACAGCCTCTTCGTCCGTGACAGAAGCCGGCAACTTGTAGAGCGACGTGTCGGCAAACGGGATCCGCACGTATTCAGCCTGGGTGCCGTCAATCAAGTGACCGAGAACCCAACCGCCACCGCCACGGCATTGCCCGTAGTGGCCTTCGCGGCAGAAGCGGCAACGCCCGCATGCGCTGATGCAGGACACCAGGACACGGTCGCCGGGTCGGAAGTTGGTGACCGCATCCCCAACTGCCTCGATCGTGCCGACCGCTTCGTGGCCGAGGATGCGCCCTGAAGTGACCTCGGGCACGTCCCCCTTGAGGATGTGTAGGTCGGTGCCGCAGATGGTGGTCGTGTCAACGCCGACGATGGCATCGGTCGCATCCACGATGACGGGGTCCGGGACCGCCTGCCACTGCCGAACGCCCGGTCCGCCATAGACAAGTGCACGCATGGTGCCCTCCTTCACACGATTAGTCCTCGTGGAGCTCGACGACGCCTACCTCGTCCTCGGTTACTGAGACCCTGTGTCCGCCGATCTGGACGACCTCATGCCGCAGATGATCCGAACCGCTCGACTCTGGCGACACGGACTGCTTCACGTGCCGTCGGGACTGCCGGGTCCGTACGAACGACTCGAGGGACAGATACCGGTTGAGCACGCGAAGTGTCATCGCAACTCCTCTGACGACTCCACGCTGCACTGAAACGCGAGGCCCCAGTAGGGGATTAGGTCCTCCATCACGAAATTGGGACTTCCGACCCTGACATCAGACGCCCACATTTGGTCACTGTGATGGTGAGGAGTGGAGGGTGCCATGTTCGCTTCATGGATCAAGCGCGTGTCTCGAAAACTCCATGGAGATCGCTGCCCGGAGTGCGGTCACGCAGTGAAGGAGACCTTCTGCGAGGTATGCGGTTACGACCTCATCCGGCAGACACAGGGTCGGACGTTCCATCGAAACGTCGTCTGATCAGTCCACAAACGACAGGAGGTGATCTCGATGACTGTCGTGAATGAGCCTTCGACGGCGCCCGTGCAGAGCCAGCGCGCCAAATCCTGGTGGCAGTTGCCCGAGATCTGGGGAGCGTTGGGCATCGTCGCGATCTGGTTGGCGGTGCTGTTCGTTGGCGTGTATGGAAGCGACATGCGGTTTGCGAGCAACGACGGTAGTGCTAGCTCGATCCCCTCTGTCGTCGTAGTCGCAATCTGCGCCGCATTGGCGACGGCCGCGGTTGCGAAGCGCGCATTCCATCGGTGATCCGGAGGCCTGCCCCAGGTTCACAGGGCCTTTTCAGCCGAGCTTCGGCGTCACTTCAGGAACCCCGGGTCTGATGAACCTGGAGGTGAGGACGATGGCAATCGCGTTCCTTGCCCTGGCTGACGCCATCTATCTGCTCAGCGAATGGGCGATCTGGCAGCCGACTTGGGCGCTTTCGCGGGATAGCCGGCGTCAACAATCCGAACGGCATTGACTCGTCCCTAAGCGGAGTGCCGTTGCCCCAGGTCCTTCGTGACGGATCTGACGGTCCGAAGGAGGCGACATGTCCACCACGGCAACAGCGCCCGTCGCGCATCCGCCGGCCGCAGCCGGATCGGGGCCGGGCCGCCTGCGCTATCCCAGGCTGTCCGCAGCGTTCGCCGCCGTCGCCGGCCTCCTCGTCACCGCGCTCGGCGCCGGGATCGCTATCCGCTATCTGACCAAGACCGGACTGACCTGGACCGGCGTGCTCGGATTGTTCACACTGATCGCGGGCGTCACCTTGCTCGCGTACGCCTGGCTGGTCTACTGGCGCGTCTCGCATGGTTGGCAGCGGCTGTGGTTCATCCCAGTCGTATTTGTTGCGTTACTAACAATGTTTTCGGTCGCGCAAGGCACCATGCTTGCTTGGGCGCCCCGCAACAGCCTCGGCGCAACAACGCCCGCCGCAGATGGCCTCACCTTCAACAACGTCACCTTCCGCACCAGCGATGGCGTGCGAATGTCTGCGTGGCTCATCCCATCGACCAACCACGCAGCCGTCGTGACCATGCCCGGCGCAGGGTCCACTCGCACCGCGACACTCGCACAAGCAACGGTGCTCGCCCAACACGGGTACGGCGTGCTGATGGTGGACCCGCGTGGACAGGGCCAAAGCGGCGGCGGCGCAATGGACGCCGGTTGGTACGGCGACCGTGACGTCACAGCCGCAGTCCGCTTCCTGCGACACCAACCCGGGATCGATCCGAATCGCATCGGCGTATTGGGCCTGTCAATGGGCGGAGAGGAAGCGATCGGCGCCGCGGCCTCCGATCACGGCATCCGCGCCGTCGTCGCCGAAGGCGCCACCCACCGAACGGCGGCGGACAAAGCCGGCTACCTTCCCGGCGGCGTCGCCGGCGCCATCCAGCGCGGCATGGACTGGCTCACCTACGGCACCACTGCCATCTTGAGCCCGGCACCGGAACCAGACAGCTTGTACAGCGCCATCGCGCGGGCCAACTCGACGCAGTTCCTGTTGATCGCCGCCGGGAACGGCATCGACGAACCGGAAGCCACGGCCTACCTGCACAGCGCTGTCCCGAGCCGGGTTCACACCTGGACGGTGCGCGGCGCATCACACGTTCACGGTCTCGCGACTTCGCCCGCGGAGTGGACATCACGGGTCACAACGTTCCTTGACCTCGCGCTTGGGTGACTGGTTAGCCCTCGGGCCCGGATCACGAACTGTGCGAGAACACTTTGAAGCCGTTGATGACGAACGTGAACGCAACGGCAAGGACCGCGACCACCGACAGGGCGACCAGCCCACCAGTGTAGGAACCTGTCTGGCCGTAGATCGTGCCCATGAACAGTGGTGGGATGAAGCCGCCCAGTCCGCCCGCGGCGCCGACAACACCGGTCACTGCACCGACGCGGTCGGCGGGTGCGCGCTGCGCAACAAGGGCGAACACCGCGCCACTGGCCAGGCCGAGTGCGGCAGCCATCGCCAGGAAGGCGATCGTCGAGGTCGGCTTCAATGCGGGCGTCGCCGACTGGACGAGCGCGAACGCAGTGACCACGGCAAACGCAACGGCAAGAACGCGGGTCGGCGCGATCCGGTCGGACAGCCAGCCACCGACGGGGCGCATCGCGACCGCGAGCAGGACGAAGCCCGCCATCTTGTTGGCCGCGTCCGTCTGGCTCAGGGAGTAGGCGGTCTTGAGGTAGGTCGGCAGATAGACGCTGAACGCGACGTAGCCACCGAAGCCAACGGCGTACAAAGCAGACGCCTGCCAGGTGATCGGCAGCCGCACTGTTGCGCGCAGCCGCTGCCACGCCGAACCGGCGGGCACGGTGCGCCCGGGCGCATCACGAAGCACGAGCGCCGCGACCGCGCCATACGCCACCAGGACGCCGGCGACGATCGCGAACGGTGTGTGGATGTTTGCGTGCTCGACGAGCTTGACCGTGGTCAGCGCGCTGATCGCGGTGCCGCCCATGCCCATGCCGAAGATGCCGAGCGCCAGTCCGCGCCGCTCCGGCGGGAACCACGCGTTGACGAAAGGCACGCCGACGGCGAATGCCGTGCCGCCGATGCCGAGGAAGAAGCCGCCGACGAGCAAGGCACCGAGCGAGCGATAGCCGAACAACCCGAGGAACAGCACCGGGATGACCGTGATGAGGCTGACGAGCGGGAACATCACCCGCCCGCCGAACCGGTCGGTGAGCGCACCGACCGGGATGCGGCCGATCGAACCGACGACGACGGGCACCGCGACCAGCAGCGCCTGGTTGACACTGCTCAGCCCGAGGACCGTCTTGAAGTGCACGCCCAACGGCGACAGCAAGGCCCAGGCCCAGAAGTTCACCGCGAAGCCCAGCGTGGCCACGCCCAGCATCACCCACGGCTTGCGGCCGGAGCTGCTCGTGCTCGCGGGCGTGGCGGTGTCTTGCAACGTCATCGTCGGCATGCAGACATCGTCGAAGCGCGGGGCGCCCGCGCCCTAGGGCCTTTGGTCTTCTCAGCTCGGGCCAAGGTCCCGCTCCCAGCCGCGGCGCGCAGCCCGGCTGCCCAACCGGGCCGGCTCGCGCGATCGGTAGACGATGTAGGGCCGGGTCAGGTATCCGATCGGCTCGCGATCGACATAGAACTCACGCAGCAGCACGTGACCCATCGCGAGTGCGAGCGCGCCGTCCGTTCCGGGAGCGGGCGCGAGCCACTCATCTGCGAACTTCGTCGCGTCGCTGTAGTCGGGTGAGCAGACAACGACCTTCTGGCCGCGGTAGCGCGCCTCGGTCATCCAGTGCGCGTCCGGCGTGCGAGTAACCGGGACGTTGGAGCCCCACAGGATGAGGTATGACGCGTCCCACCAGTCGCCGGACTCGGGCACGTCGGTCTGGTCGCCGAACACCTGCGGCGACGCGACCGGCAGGTCGGCATACCAGTCGTAGAAAGACAGCATCGGCGCACCGAGTAGCGCGTGATAGCGCGCGCCGGCCGCGTGGCTCACCATGCTCATCGCCGGGATGGGCGAGAAGCCGGCGATGCGGTCCGGTCCCCAGGTCCGGACCGTGTGCACCTGCGCAGCCGCGGTGATCTCGACAGCTTCGTCCCAGGTCGCGCGGACGAAACCGCCCTTCCCCCGCTGCGACTTGTATGACGCCGCTAGCGCGGGGTCGCCGACGATCGAGGCCCACGCCGCGACCGGGTCGCCATCGTGTCGCGCCTTGGCGGCTCGGAACAGCTCGAGCAGGGAGCCCCGAATGTAGGGATAGCGAACGCGCGTCGGCGAACAGGTGTACCAGGAGAACGCCGCGCCGCGGGGGCAGCCTCGGGGCTCGTATTCGGGGCGGTCCGCGCCGACCGAGGGATAATCAGTCTGTTGCGACTCCCAGGTGATGATCCCGTCTTTGACGTAGACCTTCCATGAGCAGGATCCGGTGCAGTTGACGCCATGCGTTGAGCGGACGACCTTGTCGTAGCTCCACCGGTCCCGGTAAAAAGTGTCGGCGTCGCGGCCGCCGATCTGATGCAACGTGCGCAAATCCGGCGAGACGTCACCGTGACGCAGATGCCGGCCGGCCCGGATGAGCGCGTCGTCGAGCTCGGTGTCCATGCCGGCCATCTCGCGATTGCGCGTCACACTGTTTTCCTATCGTCGCCATACAAATGCACGTCACCCACCCCAACGGACTAACTTGCCGGTAAGAGCGCGCCGAGCGCCTAGAAGGTCGTTCGCGCCGCTGCCCGAAGCCGCTCGCGTGCATCAGGCGCGGCTGCATGCTCGATGAGCTCGTCGGCCTGGTCCTTCTGCGGCCGACCCCAGATCCGCGCAATCCCGTGCTCAGTGACGACATACGAGTGCTGGAAGGACGTCGCCGGCACGGTCAGCTGCTCGACGATCGTCGACGACTGTGAGGGTTCATGCCAGGACGGCAGGGCGATGATGGCGTGGCCGCCGACTGAATGCAGCGCACCCACCACGAAGTCGGTCTGCCCACCGAAACCGGAGTAGATGTGGCCATGTGCGTATGACGCATTTGCTTGCGCGAAAAGGTCGACCTGCAAGGCAGCGTTGATCGACGTCATGGTCTGCTGCTGTGCGATCACCGCCGGATCGTTGGCTCGTTCTGTGCGGCACATCAGCACGCGCGTGTTGTCCCCGAGCCAGTCGTAGAACTCGGCGCTGCCGGCTGCGAACGACGTCGTGAGGTCGCGGTCCGCGAGCACACCGTGCTGCGCAAGGTGCATGACGCCGTCGCTGATCATCTCGCTCCACACGCTCAGTTCGCGGTGGGAGTACATGGCGGCGAGAGCAGCGTCCGGGATCGCACCGATGCCCAGCTGGAGAGTGGCGCCGTTGGGCACGAGCGAGGCGACGTGGTCTCCGATGGCACGCTGCACGTCGCTCAGGGCAGGTCGAGCAATCTCAGCGAGCGGAGCGTCGACTTCGATCGCAAGGTCAACGCTGTCGATGGACAGCAACGCGTCGCCGAACGTGTAGGGCATCTGTGGGTTGACCTGAGCGACGATCATGCCGCCGCGCGCTCGCGCCGCTTCGATCGCGGCCGGCAGCACATTGACTTCGACGCCGAGCGACAGCATCCCCGTGCGCGCGGGCGCGGTGTGCAGCACGACGACGTCCGGCGGGATCCGTTGCTTCAACAGCGCCGGCACCAGGCTCAGCCGACTCGGGTAATAGGCGAGTGACGGACGTCCCCGCATGCCCGCGCCGACAAACGGCGTCTCGAGGACGACCCCCGGTCGATCCGGGATGCCCGCGGGCGCATTGAGCGCAAACAGCCGATATCGCTCGAGTGCGCTGTCGACGACTTTGAGTGCTTCCCACGGAACCGCGTGATTGCCGCTGACGACAACGCGCGGTTCCGTCATCGGCCGGGCGACCAAGTGGTCGTGCAGAGTCTCGGCGGTGACGGTTCTCACGAGTTGAGCCTGCCCCGCCCGAGTGGCCTCAGGTAGGGCCAATGGACCCTATTCGGTCACTTGCGGCGAAGCGCCTCCTGCTTTGTCACTACGTGGGGTCGAATCTCCGCAACGACGTGCATCCGGCGATGCGTGCCCGAGTCGCCTCGAGTGACGCCGGCAACGCACCTGCTGTCCATGCTTGTACGGCGATGTTGCCGAGTGCCGTCGCCTCGACCGGACCCGCGACGACGGGCAGCCGAATGGCCGCTGCGGTGAGCCGGCAGAGTAACTCGTTCTGCGCCCCGCCTCCGACGAGGTGCACGACCTCGATGGGTTGCCCGGCGAGTTCGGCGGCCTGATGCACGGTGCGAGCGAACGCGGCCGCGAGTGAGTCCAGCACGCACCTCACGATCGCCACGTCGTCCAGCGCCCCGCCCGCAGCCGAGACGATGCGTCGCGGCATTGCTCCCGGTGGGATGAACGCAGGATCGTCCACGTCGACGAGCGGGCCTCCTGGCGGAAGTCGCGCGGCGGCGACCAGCAGTGAGTCGAGATCGCTGCGCTGCCATTCGCGTAGACATTCCTGCAGGAGCCACAAGCCGCCGACGTTGCGCAGGAAGCGGGTTCGCCCGTCGACGCCGGCCTCGTTGGTGAAGTTGGCCGCGCGCGCCGCATCGGTGAGCACCGGACGGTCGAGCTCCACACCGACGAGCGACCAGGTGCCGCAGGAGATGTAGGCGAAGTTCGCTGTCGTCGCAGGCACACCAACAACCGCGGAAGCAGTGTCGTGCGAGCCGACGGTGACCACCGGTATACCTGCCGGCGTACGACCGCGGACTGCGCCCGGTGCCTCCAACGGCGGGAACAGGTCCTGCGGGTAGCCGAGCCGGTCCAACAGTCCTGTCGCCCAGGTGCGTGTCCGTGCATCGAGCAGGCCCGTCGTCGAGGCGTTCGTCACTTCGGTCCGCAGCTCGCCCGTGAGCCAGTAAGCCAGCAGGTCAGGGAGCAGCACCGCGTGCGCAGCATCCGCCCACCGCGGTCCACGTCGTTCGGCCGCGAGCTGATAGATCGTGGTGAAGGGCAAGAACTGCAAACCGTTCACCGCAAACAGCTCCGCGGGCGAAGCGATCGCGTGTACGTCGTTGACGTATTTCGCCGTTCGGTCGTCGCGATAGGAGATCGGCTCGGCGAGCAGCCGGCCGTTGTCGTCGAGGAGCCCATAGTCGACGCCCCAGGTGTCGATGCCGATCGAGGTGGCGGCTGGGATCCGGCTGAGACCGAGCTCTACGTGCCGGAAGACCTCGCTCAGGTTCCATCGCAGGGATCCATCGATTGCGCCCGCCGCGTGCGCGAACCGGTGAACGACGTCGAGCGTGATGCGGTCGTCATCGACGGTTCCAGCAATGACCCGGCCGCTCGAGGCGCCGATGTCGACGGCAGCGAAGACCTGGCCCGACATGTGTCAGCGCAGGAAGGCTGCGGCCACACCGGCGTCGACCGGGATCAACAGACCCGTGGTGTGGCTGAACTCGTCCGACGTAACCGCCGCGACAGCGTTGGCGACGTGTTCCGGCAGCACCTCGCGCTTGAGCAGCGTGCGCTGCGCGTAATAGCCGCCGAGCTCGTCCTCGGGAACGCCGTAGACCGCAGCCCGCTGGGCGCCCCAGCCGCCGGCGAAGATGCCACTCCCCCGCACGACGCCGTCAGGGTTGATGCCGTTGACCCGGATGCCGTGTTCACCGAGCTCGGCAGCGAGCAGCCGAACCTGGTGCGCTTGGTCAGCTTTGGTGGCGCCATACGCAACGTTGTTGGGGCCGGCGAACATGGCGTTCTTCGACGCGATGTAGACGATGTCGCCACCGAGTTGCTGGGCAATCATCGCCCGGGCCGCGGCCTGCGACACGAGGAAGCTGCCCTTGGCCATCACGTCGTGCTGGAGATCCCAGTCAGCCTCAGTCGTCTCGAGCAACGACTTGGAGAGGGAGAGACCTGCGTTGTTGACGACGAGGTCAGCGCCGCCGAAGGCGAGCACGGTTGCGTCGAAAGCCGCTCGCACCGCGTCGGCCGAGCTGACATCTGCGGCGATGCCGATGGCGACGTCACTGCTGCCGATCTCGGCGGCCGCAGCTGCGGCTGCGTCCGCGTCCAGGTCGGCGACGACCACGCAGGCTCCGTCGGCCGCGAGGCGGGTCGCGATTGCCTTGCCGATGCCACTTGCCGCTCCGGTCACCAGGGCAATGCGCCCGGCGTGCCGCTTCGGCTTGGGCAGCCGCTGCAGCTTCGCCTCTTCGAGCGCCCAGTATTCAATCCGGAACTTCTCGCTCTCCGGGATCGGCGCATATGACGACACCGCCTCGGCGCCGCGCATGACGTTGATGGCGTTGACGTAGAACTCGCCGGCGACGCGAGCGGTCTGCTTGTCCTTGCCATAGGAGAACATGCCGACTCCGGGCACGAGCACGATCGCCGGGTCGGCGCCGCGCATCGCCGGCGAATCCACGCTTGCATAGCGTTCGTAGTAGGCCGCGTAGTCGGCGCGATATAGCGCGTGCAGCTCAGCGAGACGGGCGACACACTCCTCAACCGTTGCGGTCGCCGGCAGGTCGAGCACGAGCGGCTTGATCTTGGTGCGCAAGAAGTGATCCGGACAGGACGTGCCGAGCTCGGCGAGTGCGTACAGCTTCTCGCTCGCGAGGAATTCGAGCACCGCGTCGCTGTCGGTGAAGTGGCCGATCATCCGGTTGTCACGGGAGGCAACGGCACGAAGGTATGGCGCCAGTGCCGCCGCCTTGAGCCGCCGCTCGGCGACGGGCAGTGGCCGGCGTTCCTCGACCACGGCACCGAACGGTTGCGGGTGTCCGTGCGCATCGAGGTAGCGCTGCGCCTCGGCGATGATCCAGGTCGAGTTGCGCTCGCACTCGTCGCTGGTGGTGCCCCACGCGGTGATGCCGTGGCCACCGAGGATGCAACCAACGGCGTCGGGGTTGGCGGCACGAACGGCCGCGATGTCGAGTCCGAGCTGGAAGCCGGGCCGCCGCCACGGCACCCACACGACCAACTCGCCGAAGATCGCCTTCGTGAGCTGCTCCCCGTCTGCGGCGGTAGCGATCGCGATGCCGCTGTCGGGATGCAGGTGGTCGACATGCGTCGCGTCGACGAGGCCGTGCATCGCGGTGTCGATCGACGGCGCAGCGCCGCCTCGGCCGTGCAGGCAGAAGTCGAACGCCGCGACCATCTCGTCTTCGCGCTGCTCCCCCGGGTAGACGTCCACCAGCCCGCGCAGTCGGTCGAGCCGTAGCACGGCGAGACCGTTCTCCGTCAGCGTTCCCAGGTCGCCCCCGGAGCCTTTGACCCACATCAGCCCGACGCCGTCACCGGTCACCGGATCGGTCTCGGTGCCCTTCGCCGAGGTGTTGCCGCCGGCATAGTTGGTGTTGCGTGGATCAGCCCCGAGTCGGTGCGACCGCTCGATCAGCTCCGCGACCGTCGAGTTGCTCATGCACCCCACCCGGCCTGGGTGCCGCCGACGCGGTCGGCGACGATCCGCTCGGCGTACCCGCTGTCGCGATACGCGGCCATTGGGTCGGCCGGCAGCCCGCGCGACGATCGCCAGTCAGCAAGGTCGGCACGCACGTCCGTGTAGAAGGCATCCATGAGGATGCCGTTGCCGGCCAGGACGTCACCGGCCTGCTCCGCTTCGGCAAGTTCGGTCCGGTCGACAAGCAGCGCGCGCGCCGTCATCTCCTGCACGTTGAGCACCGAGCGGATCTGGCCGGGGATCTTGGCTTCGATGTTGTGACACTGGTCGAGCATGAACGCCACCCCGCTGTCGGCGTCATATCCGCCGCCACGAACGACCTCGACCATGATGCGGAACAGCTGGAACGGGTCGGCGGCGCCGACCATGAGGTCGTCGTCGGCATAGAACCGCGAGTTGAAGTCGAACGCGCCGAGGCGGCCAAGTCGCAGCAGCTGCATGACGATGAACTCGATGTTGGTGTGTGGCGCATGGTGTCCGGTGTCGAGACACACGACCGCGCGTTCGCCCAGCGCCAGGCAGTGGACGTAGGCCGTGCCCCAGTCCGGCACATCGGTTGCGTAAAAGGCCGGCTCGAAGAGCTTGTATTCGAGCACCAGTCGCTGGTCACGGCCGAGGCGCGCGTAGATGTGAGCCAGCGAGTCGGCGAGTCGGTCCTGCCGGTTACGTAGATCAGCCTGGCCCGGATAGTTCAACCCGTCCGGCAACCAGACCTTGAGGTCGCGACTGCCGGTGAGATCCATGATGTCGACGCAGTCGAGTGCGTGCCGGATGGCCTTGTCGCGGATGCGATCGTCGGCATGGCACAGACTGCCGAGCATGTAGTCGTCGTCCTGGAACGTGTTGGTGTTGATGGTCCCGAGCCGGACACCGCAGTCCTCCGCGTGTCGCTTGAGCTTGTCGAAGTCGTCGACGAGGTCCCACGGGATATGCAGCGCGACCGACGGCGCGATCCCGGTGTAGCGGTGCACTTGGCCCGCATCGGCGATCTTCTCGAACGGATCGCGCGGCACACCGGCTTGGGCGAAGACCTTGAAGCGCGTGCCGGAGTTGCCGAATGCCCACGACGGCAGCTCGATGGCCTGCCGCCCGAGATCGCCGGCGATCACGTCAAAGCTCGTCATCGGGTCCTTGACCCTCTCCGATCGATGTTAGATCGTTGATAACTGTCACACGAACTAACACCACCGTCAATCGCCGCAAGAGAATGAGGTGCTCGTGACGGAGGATCGGCTGGCCTGGCTGAGCGCCGAGCTCGCCGGGACGGGCACGGTGTCGCTTCGCGACGCGGCCACTGCGCTCGGCGTGAGCGAGATGACGATCCGACGTGACCTCGCGGAGCTGGAGGAGCGCGGGGCCGCCCGGCGGGTGCGCGGCGGCGCTCGGGCGATCGGTCCGCAGACCTTCGCGCAGCGCCGCGACCGGATGGCGCGGGCGAAGTCCCGGGTGGCCGCGAAGCTGGGCCAGTTCGTCCCGGCCACCGGTGCCATCGCCTTCGACGCGTCGTCGACCGTCATGCGGCTGGCGGCAGACCTGTCGACCGCACGCGACCTCGTGGTCTTGACGAACGGGCCGGACACGTTCGCCGCCCTGCAGGGTCAACCGGGCGTCATACCGATGCTGACCGGCGGTCAGCTCGACCCGAGGACGGGCAGCCTGGTCGGTCCGCTGGCGTCGCGGGCTGCGGGGCAGATGACCGTACGGCGTTTCTTCGCCTCCGCCGCTGCGATCGATCCGAGCGGCGCACACGAGGAGACCCTCGAGGAAGCGGAGGTGAAGCTGGCCCTGGCACGCGGCGCGGACGAAGTGGTGCTTGCCGTCGACTCGTCGAAGCTCGACTCGCGTGCCTTTGCGGTCGGCCTCGACTGGGAGCGGATCGACGTGCTCGTGACTGAGCTCGACCCGGATGACGACAAGCTGCGGCCCTACCGCCACCTGGCCGCCCTGCACTGAGCCCCAGGATCAGCGGACGGCGACTCCTTCATACATCGCGCCGATGGCCTTCGGCTCGCCGTGGTTGTAGTAGCGATCGAGACTGGTGATCGTCATCCCGCCCGCCTCCACGATGCCGGCGATGTCGCGATTGAGGTTGCAGCCACCGGCGATGCGGTTCTGCATCCCGTTGAGCCGGTCTTGCCAACGTCGTACGCCTTCATCGGGCGCGGCACCGTGCTCAACGAAATGGAAGCGACCTCCAGGACGCAGGACACGATGTGCCTCGCGTACGGCGGCCACCGCGTCCGGGATGGTGCACAAACTCCAGGTGCAGAGCACGGCATCGACGCTCTCGTCTTCAACCGGCAGCCGTTGCCCGTCGAGGCCGACAACGTCGACATTGACGGCTGTCGCGTTGATGCGGTCGCGCGCCAGGTCGACACTGCGTCGCGACGGTTCGACCGCGAGCAGCCGAGTGACGTCAGAAGGCAAGAACGGCAGGTTATGGCCGGTGCCGAATCCGATCTCGAGGACCTCGCCCTGGAGCTCGGAGCAGACCCGGGTGCGGATCCGACGAGTCTGCTTGTTGTTCATGACCAGGTTGATGACGTGCGGCAGGACGCGGTCGTCGTAGAACCCCATCGATGCTCCCTTCGGCGCCGCTGGCTAGCGCGACGTTGAGACAAGCATCCTGTCGATGCTTTCGGGCGCGTCGGGCCTGCCCCATAGATAGCCCTGGCCGTGGTCGCAACCGAGTCGGCGCAGGGTGTCGCACTGGCTCTGGGTCTCGACGCCTTCGGCGGTGACGCGCAGGTTGAGCGTCCGAGCCAGGCTGGTGATTGCGCCGACAACCGCGTCGCTTTGCCGGTTGGTGTCGACCTCGCGCACGAACTCCCGGTCAATCTTGATCATGTCGATCGGAAGCTGTGTGATGTAGGACAGCGACGCATAGCGGGTGCCGAAGTCGTCGATGGCCACCTTGACGCCGCGGTCGTGCAAGCGCGTGAGCGCCGTGGCGGCGGAGCCAAGGTCGGCGACCAGCGTTGTCTCGGTGATCTCGAAACAGAGCCGCTCAGCGGGCAACCCGGCGAAGTCCAGCAACTCGACCACGCGCTCGGCCAGGTCAGGCACCGTGAGGTCGCGCGCGGACAAGTTGACCCTGACCGTGGGCGCGAGATCTCCGAAGCGGTTGAACCAAGCAGCAGCTTGGACACAGGCCCGGTGCAGGACGAGTTCGTCGACGGCACGAATCAAGCCTGTCTCTTCGGCAAGCGGGATGAACGCATCGGGTAACAGCAGGCCCTTGTGCGGATGCTGCCAGCGGATGAGCGCCTCGGCAGCAATGAGAGCACCGTCGTCGAGGTTCACGATCGGCTGGTAGGCCACTGTCGGAGTTCCGCGAGTGATCGCGTCGCGAAGGTCATGTTCGAGTTCGAGCCGGTTCATCACGGCGATGCGCAGCCGGTCGTCGAACATCTCGTAGTCGCTGCCGCCACGCTGTTTGACGACATACATCGCGGTGTCCGCGTCCCGAAGCATCACGGTGGGATCGGCATTCGAGTCTGCAGTCGCGGCGATGCCGATGCTGGCCGAGGTCACCAGCTCCCGGCTGTCTGCCTGGAACGGGGCGCGCAGCGCATCTTGGATCCGCTCGGCCGCCGCGATCACCTCCCGCGCCCGGCCGTCCTCGTCGGCCGCCGCGCTGGCGTCCACGGTGACAACAAACTCGTCCCCGCCGAGACGCGCCACCAGGTCTTCTGGCCGGAACACGTCGACGAGGCGGTCGGCGACCCCTTGCAGCAGGATGTCGCCGGCGGCGTGCCCAAGCGAGTCGTTCACCACCTTGAACCGGTCGAGGTCGAAGAAGAGCACCGCGACGACGCCCGGCTCACGAGCGAGGGCTCGGATCGACAGGCGCAGATGCTCGAGCAGCAGGCTGCGGTTGGCCAAACCGGTGAGCGGATCCCGGCCGGCCCGCGCGGCCAGCTCGGCCTCCACCTGCTTCTGCTCGGAGATGTCCGTGACCAGCCGCAGCAGATAGAGCGGCCGTGCGCCCCGATCGGTGCTTCGGGAACGCGGCTTCGTGTTCACGACTGTGGCCACGCCCATCAGGACCCACACCACTGTCCCGTCCGACCGGACCAGTCGGGCTTCCGATGCCGGCACCGGTCCACCCACGAGCAGGGCATGCCGCGTGAGCTCGGTGTCGAGCGCCCAGTCTGCCCGGTGCAGCATCCGTCGCCACGGTCGGTCGAGCATCTCGGAGCTGTCCCACCCCGTCATGTCAGCCAGCGCCTTGTTCGCGGCAATGACCTGACCCGCGCGGTCGACCACCGCAACACCGGACGGCGCATTGTTGAAAATCGCCTCGAGCAGACCGGCGGCGTGCTTCTTCGGCACCCGCAAGCCCGCGGGAGCCAAGGTCGCATCCGAGGCGGAACGCCTCGGCGGTCGATCGCTGCGCCGAACCGGATCCATAGGTTCACCTCACCGCGCAGCCCGCGGCCCGGCCCCCGATCCATCCAACCAGTCGCCGACGGTTAGCGGCAAGATGACGTGATGCGCTTCGGAGTCGTCGGCACACACTTCTGGGCCCAACAGGTGCATGCCCGCGGGTTGCAGCGCTGTCCCGAAGCCGAGCTCGTCGGCATCTGGGGACGTGATCCCGAGAAGTCCCGAGCAGCCGCCGAGGACCTCGGCGTTGCGTCTTATGAGAGCTATGACCGGCTTCTTGCGGATGTGGACGCGGTCACTTTCGCCGTACCACCGGATGTTCAAGCTGATCTCGCTATCGCCGCGGCGCAGCGCGGCCGGCACCTACTGCTCGAGAAGCCCGTCGCGACGTCGGTGCCCAAAGCGCGCGAGCTACTCGACGCTGCGCTGTCCGCAGGAGTCGCGACCACTGTCTTCGTGACGTCGAAGTTCACGCCGGAACATCGTCAGTGGCTCCAGGATGTCGCAACGGAAGGTCCCTGGTATGGCGCAACCGCGGTTTGGCTGGGCTCCGCATTCGAAGCGGACAGCCCGTTCAACACACCGTGGCGGCACGAAAAGGGTGGTCTCTGGGACGTGGGTCCCCATCTGCTCGCCGCGCTTGAGGACGCGCTCGGACCAGTCCAGCGGGTCGTCTCGGCGGTGGCCGGTGGACGAGGGACGACGCATCTCGTGCTGGTGCACACAGACGACCGGTTGAGCGCGGCGACGGTGACGTTGGAAGCGCCCCGAGCCGCGGCGCGAGTCGACGTGACGGTGTGGGGTGAATCCGGCGTGACAACGGTGCCGTCGGGTTCGCGGTCGGAAGTTGTCGACGCGTTCGCCACTGCCGCCGGCGAACTCGTCCGCGCCGCGACTGACGGCACCGTTGTCACCGTGGACCTCGCCTACGGCGTGCACCTCGTCGAGGTACTCGCCGAAGCCGAGCGCCTTACCTCTTCGCCCGTCAGACGCTGACGTGGCCGGCGCCTAGGCCCACCGTCACTCCGCGGGCCTCGGCTAGCACGGCGAAGGGCAATGGCTACAGTTCCGCCATGTCGATCGCGATCACAGAGGACCATCGGGCGCTCGCGGACACCGCCCGCGACTTCTTCCGCAAGCAGGACACTCGCGCCGCGGCGCGGGCACTGCTCGAGTCCTCTGATGAGTCGCTGCCGCTCTTCTGGACCAGCGTCGTCGCGCTCGGCTGGCCGGGCCTTGCGGCGTCGGAGGAGTACGGCGGCTCCGGGTTCGGGCTCGAAGAGCTGGTCGTCCTCGTCGAGGAGCACGGGCGCGCGCTCACGCCAGGGCCCTTCGTGCCGACAGCGCTAGCGACAGCTTTTCTGTCCGCCGTTGGCGGCGACACCGCCAAGCTCATCGTCCCCGCACTGATCGACGGCTCGCGGACAGCAGCGGTGGCCTTCGGCGGGGCGGTCGAGGTCCGCGACGGCCGGTACTACGGGTCAGCGGGCGCGGCGTTGGCCGGCGGCTTGGCCGATCTCATCCTCGTCAGCGTCGGTGACGATGTCCTCGTCCTGGACCGCGACGCCGCCGGCGTGGAGGTCGCCGTGCCGGCGAACCTCGACCGAAGCCGCCGCTCGGCCCGCGTCACGCTAGAGGGAGCGAGCGGCACCGTGCTGTCGGGCGCGGCAGTCCTGCTCCGCGACCTGAGCCGAGTGTTGCTCTCCGCGGAAGCGGTCGGCGTCGCCCGGCAGTGCACCGAGATGGCCGCCGAGTACGCCAAGATCCGCGAGCAGTTCGGACGGCCGATCGCGATGTTCCAGGCGGTCAAGCATCACTGCGCCAACATGCTCGTGGCCACCGAGCTCGCGACCGCAGCCGTATGGGACGCCGCGCGCGCCGCTCGTTCGGGCGGTGACGAGCTGTCGCTCGCCGCTGCCATCGCCGCGTCGCTTGCCGGACCCGCTGCAGACCTGTGCGCCAACCTGAACATTCAGGTCCACGGGGGCATCGGCTTCACCTGGGAGCACGATGCGCACCTCTATTTACGTCGCGCGGTCGCACTGCGCGCATTACTTGACCCGAACCGCGCCGCCGTCGATGCGACTGACCTCACCCGAGCCGGCGTACGACGCGGCAACGCCGTCGACCTTCCGCCAGAGGCCGAGCAGGTGCGCACCGAGGTTCGCGCCTTCGTCGAGCAGATCGCCGGCTTGGACGCGGCAGCGCAGAAGTCGGCGCTGATCGAGAGCGGCTACGTCATGCCGCACTGGCCGCGCCCCTGGGGCCGCGACGCGGGAGCGGTCGAGCAACTTGTCATCGAGCAAGAGTTCACGGCGGCGGGCATCAAGCGGCCGTCATACGGAATCACCGGCTGGGTCATCCTCACGCTCATCCAGAACGCGACGCCGGAACAAGTCGCTCGCTGGGTGCCGTCCGCGCTGACCGAAGAAGTCGTCTGGTGCCAACTGTTCAGCGAGCCGGGTGCCGGCTCGGACGCAGCGGGTGCGAAGACGCGCGCGACGCGGGTCGAGGGCGGCTGGCTGATCAACGGCCAAAAAGTATGGACGAGTGGCGCGCACATCGCCGGCCGTGGCTTCGCGACAGTGCGCACCGATCCGGACGTGCCCAAGCATGACGGCATCACGACGGTGGTCATCGACATGAAGGCGGACGGCGTCGAGGTACGTCCGCTCCGGATGGTCACCGGTCATTCGGAGTTCAACGAGGTGTTCTTCAACGACGTCTTCGTGCCCGACGACGATGTGGTTGGTCCGATCAACGGCGGCTGGAAGGTCGCCCGCGCAACGCTGGGCAACGAGAGCGTGAGCATCGGCGGTGGCCAAGGCGGCGCCGCGATGTCAATGCCTCCCGAGTTCCTCATCCCCCTGTATGACGCCCATCCGGAGCGGCTTGCCGGTGGGGCAACGCGCCTCGGAAATTACATCGCCACGCACCGAGCGATGGGTCTGCTCAACCTGCGGAGCGCACATCGCGCCGTTGCCGGCGGCGGCCCGGGACCGGAGGGCAACGTCACCAAGCTCGTGTTGTCCGAGCTGGCTCAGGACGCCGCGGGCATCTTGACCGACACGGCCGGCGCCGATACGGCTCTCGCAGACGGCGACGGTGCGATGAGCAGCGGGCTCGTGCTCGGTCAGCGTGCGCTGTCGATCGCCGGCGGTACGTCGGAGATCAAACGCAACCAGATCGGCGAACGCATCCTCGGTCTGCCCCGAGACCCGCTGATCAAGTAGCCCGCGCCGCAATCGCGGCTAGTGGGCCGTCGGGACCTTCGCGGGCTTCTGCTCCGGCAGAGTGATCGTCCGCGGTTGGTCTGCCTCCTTGATCGCCTTCGCCGTGCTGCGGAGTTCGAACGCTTCGATGCAGTAGACGACGCCGGTGATGACGGTCCACAGGCCGAGCAGGGTGACGAGCAGGCTGAGGGTGGCCTCCGGCCGGCGCATCGCCCAGATGCCGAGCAGCAGCTCGACGACGCCGAACACCAGTCCGAGGAACCAGTGGCGCCGCGTCTCCCGCCGGGTCACCGACGTGACCGCGTGGAACGTCCCTGACACCGCCAGCCAGGTGCCGAGCGCGAAAGCAAGCACGAGCAACGTCGGCTGCGGCCAGGCGACGAGGATGAGGCCGACGATGATGCCGGCGACGCCGGCCACGACCTGCTCGCCACGGGAGTCGGACGCGTGGGTCGGGTTGAACATCACCGCGATGCCGCGGAACATGATGAAGGCTCCGGTCACGACGACCAGCGCCTTCACGGTCCAGTCGTTCGCCATGATGGCGAGTCCGAGCCCGATCGACACCACGCCGGCCACGAGCGGCACCCACCACAGGTGACTGACTTGGTCAGCAACCTGCTGCAACGGCGGCTGGCGCGCGGGGTAGGTCTCGATCGCCGTTGCCTCGGTGTCGCTGGTCATCGCGCACCTCACAGACGCACGCAGGGACGCAGTGCGACCTCAACGGAACGGCTTCAGGATTGCCGAGGCATCGTCCGATAAGGGCGATATCTCAGGCAGGTCGCCAGCGGGCGTGACCGGTCCCGCGCGTTGGCTCGCGGATCAGTGCCAACCGCGGTCGCGGACCCTCGGTTCGTCCGGTGGGCGGCTTTCGGCTCCCGGCGCGGTATGGCGCGGGCCAGTCGACGCCAGGGCCGCCGTATTCCTGTTCCGCGGCCGCATGCAGCGTCCAATGTGGGTCGTAAAGATGTGGCCGGCCGACCGCGATCAGGTCGGCACGCCCGGCCATGAGCAATGAGTTCACGTCGTCATATGACGCGATCGCGCCGACCGCGATGACGGTGACTCCGCACGACCGGCCGACCTCGTTGCGAATGCGATCCGCATACGGCGTCTGATAACTGCGCCCGAAGGCCGGCTGTTCGTCCTTGACGACCTGTCCGGTCGAGACGTGGATGGCGTCAGCACCGCGATCAGCGAATGCCCGCGCGATCTCGACCGCCTCGTCGACGTCGTTGCCGCCTTCGTACCAGTCGGTCGCAGAGATCCGGACGCTGAGGGGACGGTCCGCCGGCCACGCGGCTCGCACGGCGTCGAACACCTCGAGCGGGTAACGCACCCGGTTGGCAAGTTCGCCGCCGTACTCGTCCGACCGGTGGTTGGACAGCGGCGACAGGAACGACGAGAGCAGGTACCCGTGCGCGCAGTGCAGCTCGAGCAGGTCGAACCCCGCACGCGCCGCAGCCTCGGCGCAGCTGACGAACTCGGCCCGGATCGTCGCCATCTCTTGCCGGGACAGCTCGCGCGGCGTCTGGTTCTCCGGCGCATAGGCGATCGGCGATGGCCCGACGACCTCCCAGTTGCCGTCCGGCAATGGTTCGTCGATGCCCTCCCACATCAGCTTGGTCGATCCCTTGCGGCCGGAATGACCGAGCTGGATCCCGATCTTGGCGGTGCTGTTGTCGTGGACGAAGTCGACGATCCGCGTCCACGCCGCCTCTTGCTCGTCGGTGTAGATCCCGGCGCAGCCCGGCGTGATGCGACCGGACGGAGAGACGCAGACCATCTCGCTGATGACCAGTCCTGCGCCGCCCAGCGCTCGCGAACCGAGGTGCACGAGGTGGAAGTCGCTGGGCACGCCGTCGCTGGCGGAGTACATGTCCATCGGTGAGACGACGACGCGGTTCTTGAGCTCGAGCGAGCCGAGCCGGTGGGGGTGGAACATCGGCGGGCGCACGTCGCCGTTCGGCAGGCCGAACCAAGCATCCATCGACGCGACGAACTCCGGATCGCGCAGCCGGAGGTTGTCGTAAGTGATGCGCCGGCTGCGCGTCACGATGTTGAACGCGAACTGTTCCGGTGACTGCTCGGCGTAGTGGCCGATGTTCTCGAACCACTCGAGGCTCGCGCGCGCGGCCCGCTGCGTCGAGATCACCACGGGCCGGCGCTCGTCCTCGTATGCCTGCAGTGCCGCGTCGACCCCGGGCTGTTCGTGGAGACACGCAGCCAGCGCCAGCGCGTCCTCCATCGCCAGCTTCGTTCCCGACCCGATCGAGAAGTGCGCGGTGTGCGCGGCATCGCCCAGGAGTACGAGGTTGTCATGGCGCCACGTCTGGTTGGTGACAGTCGCGAAGCTTTGCCACTTCGAGTTGTTGACCAGGATGCGATGCCCGTCCAACACATCGCCGATCAGTTCCTGGACACGTTCGACCGAGCGTTCGTCGCTGACGCCTGGTGGGAACGCCGTCGACGCGAAGTCGTGGAACCCTGCACGCCGCCAGACGTCGTCGTGCATCTCGACGATGAACGTGCTCCCGGTGGCGTCATACGGATAGCCGTGGATCTGCATGATCCCGTACGGCGTCTCGCAGATCACGAACTGAAAGGCTTCGAACACGAGGTCGGTGCCGAGCCAGATGTACTTGTTCCGTCGTACGTCCACGGCCGTACCGAAGACATCCGCGTGCTTCGTCCGGATGGCGGAGTTGGCGCCGTCTGCTGCAATGACAAGGTCGTTCTCTCGGCAGAGCTGCTCGACATCTGGCGCATTGGACCGGAAGCGCACGTCCACGCCGAGCTGGAGGCACCGCTCCTGCAACAGCTGCAGCAACGTCTTGCGGCTCATCGCCGCGAACCCCTGCCCGCCGACGGTGGTCACCGTGCCACGGAAGTGAATGTCGATGTCGTCCCAGCGCGCGAAATGCCGTTCCATCGCGGCGTAGACCACGGGATCGGCGTGTTCGATGCCGCCGAGCGTCTCGTCGCTGAACACGACTCCGAAGCCGAACGTGTCGTCGGGCGCGTTGCGCTCCCAGACGGTGATCTCGGCCGTCGCATCCAGCGCTTTGGCCAAAGCCGCGAAGTAGAGCCCTCCCGGGCCACCGCCGGCGACAGCGATCCGCATCGACACTTACTTAGCTCGCGGTCTCGGGTTGGCGCAGCTGGAAACGCTGCAGCTTTCCCGTCACGGTCCGCGGCAGCGCACTCGCGAACTCGATCGAGCGCGGGTACTTGTATGGCGCGATGATCTGCTTGGTGAACGCCTGCAGCTCGGCGACCTTGGCGTCGTCTCCGTCGACACCATCGCGTAACACGACGACGGCATGCACGATCGACCCGCGTTCGAGATCCGGCCGTGCGACGACGGCGCACTCGAGCACATCAGGATGCTGCTCGAGGGCGTGTTCCACTTCGGGCGCCCCGATGTTGTAGCCGGACGACACGATCATGTCGTCGCTTCGGGCTTGGTACCAGAAGTAGCCGTCCGCATCACGGATGTAGGTGTCGCCGGTGACGTTCCATCCGTTCTGGACGTACGTCGTCTGTCGCGCGTCGTTCAGATATCGGCACCCGGTCGGACCCGTGACCGCCAACCGGCCCGGTGTGCCATCCGCGACATCATTGCCCGCGTCGTCGACGATCTTCGCGCGGTAGCCCGGAACCGCCCGCCCGGTAGCGCCCGGCCGAATGTCGTCGTCCGCCGCGGACACGAACACGTGCAGCATCTCGGTGCTGCCGATCCCGTCGATGATCCTGATCCCGGTCTTGTCAGCGAACTCTTCCCACACCGCTCTCGGGAGGTGCTCGCCGGCCGACACTGCACGTCGAATGCCGCGAAGTCGGTCTTCCTGGCCGGCGCGCAAGATCGCCCGGTAGGCGGTCGGCGCCGTAGAGACGACTGTTGCGCCATGTCGTTCGATCGCTTCCGCGAGGTCGACGGGCGTCGCCTTCTCCAACAACAACGTGGAGGCGCCGATGCGCAGCGGGAACACCAACAGACCACCAAGGCCGAACGTGAAGCCAAGCGGCGGGCTGCCGGCGAACACGTCGTCGGGGCGGCCCTGCACGACGTACTTCCCGAAGGTGTCGGCGATCGCGAGCACGTCCCGGTGGAAGTGCATCGTCGCCTTTGGCCGTCCTGTCGTGCCCGAGGTCGGGGCGAGCAGGGCAACATCGTCCGCCGCCGTCTGGATGTTCGTGAACTCGACCGGCTTGGCGGCACACCGATTGATGAGGTCGTGCGGCCCGTCGGCGCCGTACGTCGCGACCGTGACGCCCTCGGCCGCGGCGACGGTGAGCATGTCCGCGGCAAAGCGCTGGTCGCAGAGGGCGAGGCTGCTGCCGGTGATCTCGATCAGCGGGACGAGTTCGGCACTGCGCAGCAGCGGCACCGTGGTCACGGCCACGCCGCCGGCTTTGAGAACGGCAAACCAGCACGCCACGAGCCATGGGTTGTTCGGCGCCCGCAACAGCACGCGCCCGCCGGGCACGAGACCCAGGTCTTCGACGAGCACGTGCGCCAACTGGTTGGCTCGGGCGCGCAGCTCGCCGTACGTCCACGTTTCCGTTGGGGTCCGCAGGCATGGCCGTTCGGCGCCGTATTTGGTCACCACCTCGTCGAGCAGCGCGACCGCGCAGTTGAGGCGGTCCGGATAGGCGAGCTCGGGCAGATCGGCGGACATCTGCGGCCATTGCGCGGACGGTGGGAGGTTGTCCCGGCAGAACGAGTCCACGTGTGCGGAGCGGGACATCGGCATGCCGACCGCCTTCCTGACCGACATTCGCAGCATACTTGATTTGTGACGGACGTCGAGAAGTCGATATGTCCGTTGCGCGACGCGCCGCCGCGGCACCTGATCGTCACGCTCTACGGGCTCTATGCACGCGAAGAGCACGACTGGCTGCCGATCCGCGCCGTCGTTCGGCTCATGGGCGAGCTCGGGGTGGACGAGCAGTCAGTCCGGTCGTCGATCTCGCGGCTCAAGCGCCGCGACACGTTGCGCAGCCTGTCGCGCGACGGTGTGACCGGCTATGCGCTCTCACCGGCAATGGCTGACGTGCTCGGGGCGGGCGACGAGCGGATCTTCGGCGGGGAGAGCCGACCGCTCTCCGACGGCTGGGTGCAGATCGTCTTCACCGTTCCGGAAAACGAGCGAGGGCGGCGACACGAGCTGCGCTCCGCGCTGACCAGGCTGGCGTTCGGCCTCGTCGCGCCCGGCGTGTGGATCGCGCCGGCGGCACTGAAGGCGGAGGCCCAGGCTGCGTTGGACCGACAGCAGCTGTCCGGCTATGTCGACGTGTTCGCCGTCCGGCATCTCGGGTTTGCAGAGGTGTCGGAACGGATCCGCGACTGGTGGGACCTCGACGCGATCGCCGACGCCTACTCCGCGTTCGTCGGGGAGTACGAGCCCATGTCGCGCCAACTTGGTCGTCGTACGCCGCCGACAGACGAAGCGTTCGCGGACTACATACAGATGCTCACCGGGTGGAGACAGTTGCGCTATCTCGACCCGGGTCTACCCGCGGAGGTGCTGCCGCAAGGCTGGCCCGGCGATGACGCGGGGACGTTGTTCACGGCTCTCAGTCACGCCCTGCGTCCGCTTGCCCACGACCACGCCATGCAGGTCATGCACGACCGAACGGTCAGGCCGGCCGAATCTCGGCGGTGCCTTGCACCTCGACGAGCGCAGCGTCATCCCACAGCCGGGCCACTCCAATAGCCGCCATGGCCGGATAGGTCCGGCCGACGAGCCGCCGCCATACCGCGCCGGCTTCGGCGGCTTGTGCGCGGTAGTCAGCGAGATCGACGGCATAGATCGTCACCGACACCAGGTCTTCGGGACTCCCGCCGGCTGCGCGTAGCGCGGCGAGCAAGTTGGCAAGGGCGCGCTCGAACTGCTCGACGACAGTCGCGCCGACGATCTCACCCTTCTCGTCGAGAGCCGTCTGTCCGGCGAGATAGACCCGAACCGTTTCGCTTGCCCGCACGGCATGGCTGTAGCCGGACGCCGGCGCGAGCTCCTCCGGGTTGACGCGCTCGATCACGACTGCACGGCCCCTCCGTCGACGTTGATGCCCTGCCCGGTCACGGCTGCGTTGGCGATGCAGAGCTGGACGGCCGCAGCTACCTCTTCGGGCCGGACCAGTCGACCGATCGGTTGCCGCCGGGCGAGGAGCTCACGCGCCTCGTCGGGCGTGCCGCCACGGCGGGCCACGATGGCGTCGACCGTCGCCTCGGTCATCGGCGTGTCGACGTACCCGGGACACACGGCATTGACGGTGACACCGGAACGCGCGACCTCGGCGGCGGCGGCACGGACGAGGCCAAGCACGCCGTGCTTCGCGGCGGTGTAGGCCGCGACCTGCGCCTCACCGCGCTTGGCCACGACAGAGGCAACCACGACGATGCGTCCCCAGCCGCGTTCGGTCATCGACGGAAGCACCCGGCGAACGAACCGGAACGGCGCGGTGAGGTTGATGTCGAGCATGCCGGCCCAATCCGCGTCCGACGTCTCCACGAGCGGCTTGGCCAACCCCCCACCGGCGTTGCAGACGAGAACCTCGACCGGCCCCCAGTGGTCTTCGACCTGCGCCACAGCCGCGTCGACCTGATCAGGCACCGTGACATCCGCGACGACTGTCATCGACGCCGTGGGCAGCGCCCGCTGCTGCTCCTCCAGAGCGTCACCATCACGAGCGAGCAGGGCCACCCGGTGCCCGTCAGCGGACAACGACTGCGCAACCGCGGCGCCGATCCCGCGACTGGCGCCAGTCACAAGGCAGATGCGCGACTGCGTCATGGGATTGCTCCGCCGAGGCTCACTGCCCCGTCCAGTTCGGGTCGCGTTTTCCCTTGAACGCGGCGTGGAACTCGGCGTGATCGTCGGTGGTCATCAGCAGTGCCTGCGTCATGGCATCGAGCTCGGTCGCACCAGCGAGAGACATGTCGAGCTCGCGGGTGATCAGCGACTTCGTCTGCGCGAACGCGAGGCTGGGGCCGGTGGAGAGTCGTTGCGCCAGCCGAGCGACCGCGTCGTCGAGATCAGCGTCTGGGACGAGCTCGCTCACCAGCCCGTAGCTGTCGGCAGCGCGCGCGTCGATCGTGTCGCCCAGCATCAGCAGCTGGGTCGCCCGTCCGGCACCCACCACTCGTGGCAGCAGGTAAGCCGCTCCCATGTCGCCGCCCGACAAGCCCACCTTGGTGAACAGGAACGCGAACCGAGCCGACTCCGCACACACCCGGAAGTCGGAGGCCAAGGCGATCACTGCGCCCGCGCCCGCCGCGATGCCCTGGATGCCGGAGACGATCGGAACCGGCACCTCGCGCATCGCGCGGATGAGGTCGCCGGTCATCTTCGTGAAGCCCATCAGCTCCCGCGGTCGCATCTCGATCAGCTCGCCGATGATCTCGTCGACGTCGCCGCCGGCGCAGAACCCGCGACCGGCCCCGCGAATGACCAGGACCCGAACGTCCTCGCGGTAGGGCAGCTGCAACACGAGATCGCGGAGATCGGCGTACGCCTCGAACGTCAACGGGTTGAGCTTGTCGGGTCGGTTGAGAGTCACTGTCGCGACTCCGTCGGCCAGCGCGAAAGCAAAGTGCGGCCACTCATCCGCGATCGGCACCGATCCACGGAATCGACTGGTCATCGTCGCGCTCCCCCTTCGTGGGCACTTGTCAGCCGCTGGCGTTGCTATAACCCTCTCACCGTCTGACAAGTCGCCGAGAGCTCGATTTAACAAACCTGGGCCGTCCGCGACACATAGAACATCGCTTGCGGCTTCTACTGTCCTGCCACCCGAACGTGGAGGACATCTGATGGAGCGCGACGCGCGCGGTTGGATCACCGGCTGGAACCCCGACGATCCCGACGTCTGGGAGAACGGCGGAAGCCGGATTGCCCGCAAGAACCTCGCGTTGTCCGTGTTTGCCGAGCACATCGGCTTCAGCATCTGGGTGCTCTGGACCGTCATCGTCGTCAATCTCGGCAACATCGGCATCACGTTGTCGCTGTCGGAGCAGTTCTGGCTGACGGCCATCCCGAACCTCATCGGCTCGACGCTTCGCATCCCCTACACGTTCGCCATCCCGCGCTTCGGCGGGCGACGCTGGACGGCGATCAGTGCCGGCCTGCTGTTGGTCCCCGCGATACTCGCCGCCACGGTTGTTCCGAGCGGATGGCTACAGCACCAGGCGCACGGCACCCAGTTCTGGCTGCTCCTGCTCTGCGCTGCTACCGCCGGTGTCGGTGGTGGCAACTTCTCCTCGTCGATGGCGAACATCTCGTTCTTCTACCCCGAGACGCGGAAGGGCGTGGCGCTCGGCATCAACGCTGCCGGAGGCAATCTCGGGGTCGCAGCTGCGCAGCTGGTGGTGCCTCTCCTTCTCATCGTCGGGGTGCCGTCCGCAGCGGCGAATCTGCCCGTCCACCAAGTGCACCTTGTGTACGCCGGACTCGTCTGGCTTCCGTTCATCGTCATCGCGATGGTCGCCGCCGCCTGGAAGATGGACAGTCTCGCCGACGCGCGGACCGACAAGGCGGCGTACGTCCGTGCCCTGACCAACCGGCAGACATGGGTGATGTCGCTGCTCTATATCGGCACGTTCGGCTCGTTCATCGGGTTCTCGTTCGTCATGCCGCTCGTCATCAAGAACACATTCCCGGAGTTCCTCGGTCAGCACCCCTTCATCGCGACCTATCTGGCCGGGTTGTCGTTCATGGGCGCGCTGCTTGGGTCGTTGTCACGGCCGGTCGGCGGATGGCTGTCGGACCGGTTCGGCGGCGCCCGAATCACCCTGGGCTGCTTCCTGGGTATGGCGGCTGCGACAAGTCTCGCGGTCGTGGGGGTCGACCGGCACAGCTTTGCCGTGTTCTTCGGCGCCTACATGGTGGTGTTCATCCTGGCCGGCATGGGCAACGGGTCGACGTACCGGATGATCCCGTCGATCTTCGCGGCCCTCGGCAAGGAGCGCGCCGGCGAGAGGGGAATGTCGCCGGCAGAGACGGCTTTGGACTACAAGCGGCAGGCGGCGGCCGTCATCGGCATTGCAGGCGCCGTCGGCGCCTTCGGCGGGTTCCTCATCCAGGTCGTGCTGCGCCAGTCCAGCCTGCACGTGTCGGCGCTGGTCAAGGCCGCGGAAACGCCTGCGGCGAAGGCGGCCGTCGCGGCGAGCCACGCCACCTGGTCGGTCCCGGCGCTGTGGAGCTTCCTGGCTATGTACGTCGTGCTGGCCGGTGTCACCTGGTTCTGCTATCTGCGCAGATCGGTGCTCGTCGAACGTGTCGCAAGCCTTGCGTATGCAGGCGTTTGAGAGCGCATCGACTCCTGGGCGTAACAATCGCGAACCGGCCGGGAAATGTTCGACGGTCAACCTCGATGAGGTGCTCATCCCGACGCAGACGCACTGCCCGTACTGTGCGCTGCAGTGCGCGATGAGCCTCGAGCCAGGCGCAGCCGGCGCGGTGGCGGTCGCACCGCTGGACTTCCCCACCAACCGCGGCGGACTGTGTCAGAAAGGCTGGACGGCTGCCGAGCTGCTGACCTCACCGCAGCGGCTGACCTCGCCGCTGCTCCGGGTGCGGAGGGGCGAACCGCTGCGGCCGGTGTCGTGGGATGACGCACTCGCGCGCGTCATCGCGGAGATCGAGCGCGTGCAGGACAGGTATGGCGCCGACGCGGTCGCGGTCTTCGGCGGCGGCGGCCTGACCAACGAGAAGGCCTACCAGCTGGGAAAGTTCGCCCGGGTCGCGTTGCGGACATCGTCGATCGACTACAACGGCCGGTTCTGCATGTCGTCGGCCGCAGCGGCCGGCAATCGTGCCTTCGGTCTCGATCGCGGGATGCCTTTCCCGATCGGTGACATCGCGGCCGCCGAGACATTGCTCCTCGTCGGCAGCAACGTCGCCGAAACCATGCCGCCGTTCGTTCAGCACCTTGTCGACCAACGGCGCAACGGCGGTGCGCTCATCGTCGTTGATCCACGACGCACGCCGACCGCTGCCACAGCGACGGTGCACCTGCAGGTGACCCCTGGGACCGACCTTGCGCTCGCTCTCGGGCTGCTGCACATCGTCATTGCCGAGGAGGGGATCGACGCCGACTACATCGCTACTCGGACGACCGGCTGGGACGAAGTCGCGGCGGCAGCAGCCGCCTACTGGCCGGAACGAGTGGAACGGATCACCGGCGTACCCGTGGCCGACCTGCGCCTGTCGGCACGACTGCTCGCGAACGCACACACCGCCATGGTGCTGACGGCGCGCGGCGCCGAGCAGCAGGCGAAGGGGACGGACACGGTCACCGCGTTCATCAACCTCGCGCTCGCGCTCGGCCTTCCTGGCCGACCAGGCAGCGGATACGGCTGCCTCACCGGTCAAGGCAACGGTCAGGGTGGTCGGGAACACGGACAGAAGGCGGACCAGCTCCCCGGCTACCGACGGATCGATGACCCAGCGGCCCGAAGCCATGTCGCCACCGTATGGGGCATCGATCCCGAGGCAATCCCCGGACCGGGCAAGTCGGCGTACGAGCTCCTGGATGCGCTCGGCACTGACGAAGGCGCCCGGGCGTTGCTCGTCTTCGGGAGCAACATCGCGGTCTCCGCGCCGAAAGCGCATGCGGTCACCCGGCGGCTGCTCGCGCTGGACTTCTTGTGCGTCTCGGACCTGGTCCGTTCTGAAACGGCCGAGCTCGCCGACGTCGTACTCCCGACCGCGCAGTGGGCCGAGGAGGACGGTACGACGACGAACCTCGAAGGTCGGGTGATTCGTCGCCGCCGGGCGTGCCTGCCACCGGCCGGCGTGCGAACGGACCTCGAGGTGCTCGCCGACCTCGCACGGCGGCTGGGCGCCGCCGGGAGCTGGAGCGACAACCCCGCCGAGGTGTTCGACGAACTGCGCGCCGCGAGTGCAGGTGGGATCGCGGACTACGCCGGCATCACCTACGAACGCATCGACAGCGAAGAGGGTGTGTTCTGGCCGTGTCCGAGCGTCGACCATCCCGGCACGCCGCGCATGTTCCTCGACCGGTTCGCCACCGCCGACGGGCGCGCACGCTTCGTCCCGGTCGAGCACCGGCCCGTCGCCGAGGATCTCGACACGTTCTATGACGTCTACCTCACCACCGGCCGCGTGCTGCAGCACTACCAGAGTGGTGCGCAGACACGACGGGTTGCGGCCCTTGCCGAGGCGGTCCCGGAAGCGTTCGTCGAGCTCCACCCGCAGCTCGCCGCACGTATCGACGTCGATGACGGTGCCTCGGTCCGAGTGCTCAGTCGTCGGGGCAGCGCCGTCGGCCGGGCGCGGATCACCGACACGATCCGTCCGGACACCGTCTTCATGCCGTTCCACTGGGGCGGTGACGGTAGCGCGAACCGCGTGACCAATGACGCGCTCGACCCGACGTCGAAGATGCCGGAATTCAAGGTGTGTGCAGTTCGCGTCGAGCCGGTGAGCGCATGACCGCGGCGGACATGATCGCGACGCGGCGACTCGTCATTGTGGGCAATGGCATGGCGGGGTCAAGGCTGGTGCACGAGCTTCGGCGACGCGACCTCTCATCGCGTTGGCAGGTGACCGTCATCGGCGACGAACCGCATGCCGCATACAACCGGGTGCTGCTCTCCAACGTCCTTGCCGGCACGGCCTCTGCTTCGTCGATCCATCTCGCGGCACCGAAGCCGTCTTCAGACGACGGTGTCGAGGTCCGCACCGGTGTCGCAGTCGTGGACATCGACCGCGTCGCGCGCGTGGTCACGACGGACGACGGGCGACAGATCCCGTATGACGTTCTCGTCCTCGCGACCGGCAGCACGGCCGTCGTCCCGCCGATCGACGGATTGCGGACGCAGGACGGGAGCCTGGTCGAGGGTGCGGCCGTGTTCCGGACCCTCGACGACTGCGACCGGATTCTCGAGCTAGCGCGAAATGCCACGCGCGCAGTTGTCCTCGGCGGTGGACTGCTCGGGCTCGAGGCCGCGCGCGGGCTCGCCGGACGCGGCCTGACGATCGACCTCGTGCACCGGGCGAGCTTCCTGATGGAGCGACAGCTCGACGGCGGCGCAGGCGCCGTACTCGCTCGCACCGTTGGCGCACTCGGCGTGCAGGTGTACGTCGACGCCGTCGCCGCCCGCGTGCACGCCGAGCCTGAGTTCACGGCGATCGAGCTGGACACGGGCACGGTGTTGGCGGCCGACCTGCTCGTCGTCGCCTGCGGCGTTGCCCCGGAGACCGGCTTGGCGCGCCAGTCCGGACTCGACGTCGATCTCGGCGTGGTCGTCGACGACTCCATGCGTACGAGCGACCCACACATCTATGCGATTGGCGAATGCTCGCAGCACGCCGGTCAGGTCTATGGGCTGGTCGCTCCGGCGTGGGAACAGGCGAGCGTGCTCGGCGACGTGCTGAGCGGTGATCCCGGAGCGGCTCGTTATGGAGGTTCGCGGCTCGTGACACGGCTGAAAGCTGCCGGAGTCGAGCTCGCCGCGATGGGCGAAGTCGATGTCGATGTCGCCAGCTCGCTCGACGGTGGAGTCGAGGTGCTCCAATTTGTCGACCCGGTGCGCGGCACCTACAAGAAGGTCGTCATCCGCGATGGTCGCATCACCGGCGCGATCCTCCTCGGCGACGTCACAACTGCCGGACCCGTGATGCAGCTGTTCGACCGAGGCGGCGTCGTACCGCCGGACCGCCTCACGTTGCTCTTCGCGGGCATGGGTAGTTCGGACGCCACCGAGACGCCGGCGCGTATTCCCGACCGCGCGACGGTCTGCCGCTGCAACGGCGTGACCAAGGGCGCGATCACCGCCTGCTGGCTGGCCGGCGCCCGCACAGCCGAGGACGTTGCCCTGCGCACGAGAGCGACAACCGGCTGCGGCACCTGTCGCGACACGGTCGAGGGGATCGTCGACTGGCTGGCCGCATCCGCCACCGAACCCCGCACGCTGAGTCAGCGGGTGTAGACGACGCGGCCGGCGCAGATCGTCATCGCCACCCGGTCGGGCGTCGGCTCCTCAAGCGCTCGACTCAGCGGCGCATTGAGCAGAACAAGGTCCGCGTCGGCTCCGACCGCGACCCTCCTGGGCACACCCCCGGGGTGTTGCAACGGTGCGAGAAATCCCGACAACGTCGCGGCCGGTTGCACGCGTTCCGCGGCACCTAGCACCGCTCCCGATGCAGTCGTGCGATCACGAGCAGCACGCATGGTTGCCCATGGATCGTGATCGCCGTACGGCGCATCACTGCTTGCGACCGTCACCACGTCGCCGGCCAGCAACGAGGCATGGCGCCAGAGGTCGTCGTACTCCGTCGGGTCGTGCGCCTTCAGGTATCCGTCACCACGCCGCGCGACCAGCGAGGGTTGCGTCACCACGGTGACGCCGAGCGCAGCCAGCTCGGCGATGGCTTGCGGGTCCGAGATCGCGCAATGCTCAATGCGGTCGCCTGGGTGACTCCCGGCTTGCTGTAGCGCAAACAATGTCAGCGCCAGCGCTTCCCTTGATATGCAGTGCACGGCGACCGCGCGTCCGGACGCATGAGCCGCCGACACTTGCGCAGCAAGGCCGTCCGGACCGGGCAGCTCATGATCGGCGACGATCAGCTTCTGCGGGCCGACACCTATGCGAGCAGGCACCCGGGCCGGCAGCGTCATACACGTCAGTTGCACCCGTTGCGGCAGACGCCCATCCTCGACCGCCTTTATCAGATGCTGCAACGCTTTGGCGTCGTGATCCGGCGTCGCATCTGTCACCGCGGTGATGCCAACTTGAGCCAGGGCACGTCCGACGGGCGCAAGATCCGGAAGGGTTCCGATCGCTTCCCGAAGCCACGCGTCGGCGCGCCACAACCGACCGGTCAGCCGACCCGCCGCGTCTCGCTCCACACCTGACGGCAGCGTGGGCGCATTGTCGAGCGCGATGTGCAGTGCGGCGCTGTTGAGCACCCACAGTGCGCCGCTTCGATGTTGCACCCGGGTCGGCCGCTCGCCCACCAGCTCGTCGAGCCGATCGCGATCGAGGTCTCCCTGTCGCTCGTCCCAACCAACGACGCGCATCCAGTCATCGGCACTCGCCACGGCGTCCGAGCTCTTGAGGTGACTCAGCGCTGCGACGTCGTCGTACGACGACAGGTCCACCGAGTCAGCGGCCGCAGCCATGGCAAACAGATGCAGGTGATGGTCGGCGAGTCCGGGAAGCAGCGCTCCCCCGTGACCGACAACTTCGTCAGCGCCGTGATGGGCCAGGTCGACTCCGACGGCTGCGATGGCTCCGTCGAGCACCAGGCAGTCTTGGTGTTGTTGGCCTTCGATCTCGACGTCCCGGATGAACAGCCCCGCTTGACCGCTCACTCGGCTCGCCAGGTCTCGGTGTCCTTGCCGGCGGTTGCCGCAGCGGCTGTCGGGGCGGGCGCGCGGGGCGGAGGCGCAGCGTCGACGGCGACCGCGACTGCCTCGCGTGCCGATCCCGCGAGAGTGCGCGCGACGACTTCTGCCATCGCAATGTCGAGTACGCGACTCCCGCCCGCGCGATGGGACGCGAGCGCGTGCACCGCCGCGTGCATACCGGTCAGCGGATCGGCGATCGCATCGCCGCAGGGAAGCGGCCATTCGTCGTTGCCGTCGCGCGCGGCGAGGCCGGCCGCCATCGCGACGTCGTCTCCGAACCCGACACGGTCGGGGAAGCGACGGCCGTACGCCGTGAGCGAAACCCAGGTGGTGGGCGTCCTTCTGCAGACATCGAACGCGTCGATCCCCCACGACTGCAGGGCCCGGGGCCGCGATGACTCCACCACGATGTCCGCGCGCTTCAGCAAGCGGCGAAGCAAGCCGTGGTCGCGCGCGTCAGTCAGATCGACGACCACTGACTCATGCCCGCCATGCAGGAAGTTGTAGAAGTCGGCATTGCCGCGTCGCGCACCGTCGAGTCGGGCGGCGAGCTCCACCTTGACGACCCTTGCGCCGGCGCGACCGAGCAGCATCGAGCACAGCGGGCCCGCCCACAGCGACGACAAGTCGACGACCAACGGTGCCTCGTCACGACGTGGACCATCAACGAGATCGCTGCGTATGACGGGACTGCCGTGGGCATCGCCGTGCGCGTCACTCTCGACCCACCATGCGCCAGGTGCCGGGACCGTGCCGCCGGGGACGCCGAGCAATTGCAGCCGCGCCGCTGCTGAATCACCTTGCTGCGCCGCAGCCCAGTCGTCGAGCAAGTGCCATGCCTCGCCCGTCGATTCGGCGACATGGTCAGCCTCGACGACCGCGGCGATCGATGCGACATCCTCGGCCCGAGCGAGGTTGACCGCGACAAAACCGTCCGAACAGCGCACCGCACGACACGAGCCGCCGACAGAGAACGGACCACGGCGCTGCCAACCGGTCAGAGCGGCACGTGCGCCCAGTAGATAGTGCCAGCTGCGACCGGCATCGATGCCCAGCAGCGCCGCGAAGGCGGCTTCGCAACCGATCGCGGACGTCGCCGCGGCCCCGGGGGGAACGAGCGGTGGGCCGTCCGGTCGCCCCGTGAGAGCGGGAACGCCTGACTCGAGCCAGTCACGGACGCGGTCGCTTTCCGTCGGCGGGACGGGCGCGTCGACGCCCCACGCTTCGAGGCGTGCAGCGGCGCTAGGGCTCGACAACGACCGGGGGGACACCAAGGCTCTGGTCCTTGCAGAGCTTCAGGTATGACGCCAGCATCAGATCGCCGTCCAACACCGATTCGACGTTGCCTGCCTCGTCGAGGTTGAGGTTGGCACCCCAGATGGCGAACCAGACGTCGGCCGGACCATCGCTGTCCGCCAACACCTCCAACGTATGCACGGAGCCGGCCGGCTCGAACAGATAGGACCCGGCCCGATTGACTTCCTGCGCAGACTCTCGATAGTGCCAGGCGCCGCTCAACGTGAAGCCCAGCACAGGCCCGGTATGACGGTGCGTCTGCAGCACACATCCGGGTCGCATCCGCGAACGCACGACCCATAAGCCTTCGCTACGCCTGACATGAACGACCTTCGTCTCCACGTCGTTGCCGAACCCCACCCACGGCAAAGCGTCGTCCCCGCGGTGAGTCGCGAAAAGTGCGCCCGGCGGCGGCTGCGTTCGCGTTTGCTCAACTGCAGTCATGACAACCTTCCCAAGGGTTCAGTCAACTACCGGGTAACACGAGCACCTTGCAGTCTGCGCCTGGGGACATCAGCGTCGCGAACCGGTCCGGCAGGGCATCAAGGTCTATGCGAGCCGTCACGATCGGGCGTGGATCCAGTCGACCGGACACCATCGCAGCGATGGTCTGCGCGAAGTCCCGACGTCGGTAGTACACAACGAACTGGAGGGTCAGTTCCTTGCTTGTCGCGACGAGAGGCTGAATCGTGTCCGGCTGCGAACACGCGCCGACAACCGTGATGTGCGCATCTCGCCCTGCCACCTCCGCGGCGTGCTGGATCAACCCGGGTTGGCCGACGCATTCGACAATCACCCGTGGCCGGCTCCCGGTCACGTCCGCGAACGCCCGCGCGACATCCTGCTCAGTCGAATCGATCACGGTCGCGCCAAGGCTCGTGGCGACTGCACGACGGCCTTGCGCGGGATCGCTCACCACAACCTCGCGGGCGCCGAGCGCCTGCGCCCACAACGCGACAGCCAGTCCTACCGGGCCGGCGCCGAGGATCAGGACGGGCTCGCCAGGGTCACGAGGGGTGCGCTCGAGGGCGTGATGTGCGACGGCGAGCGGCTCGACGAGTGCGCCGAGGTCATTGTCCAGGTCATCAGGTAAGCGAAACGACTCCGCCGCCCCCACTGCGACGTACTCGGCGTACGCACCCGGCCGTTGCGCGCCGATGAATCGCGCATTCCTGCACTTGCCGATGAAACCAGCCAGGCAAGCCGAGCACCGCCGACAGCCGGTCAAGGGAAAGCCCGCGACGCGATCTCCGCTCCGGTAGCCGTCGACGTCGCCCCCCGTGTCCACGACAGTCCCGCAGAACTCATGACCGAACACGATGCCGGGGCTGTCTGTCATCGAGTGAGCCATGTGCAGGTCGGAACCGCAGATGCCACAAGCGTCAACTCGGAGGATCAAGTCGCCCGGCTCCGGAACCGGATCCGGAACCTGTTCGACAGCAAGCCACGGCTCGTTGGGAGTGAAGACGGCTGCGCGCACGGCCGTTCCTTCTCTCAGTCGAGGAGGTCGGGCTGTTCGCGGATGATCTTGTCCCACAGCGGCTGGAAAGCGAGCCAGCCGACGTACTCCTTACCGACTTGGCCGTGCGTCGCTCTCGCCTGCTCCGCATCGATGCGTACGACGGAGCCGGCCGCCTTGGCGGTGAGCTGCACCTGGCACGACCGTTCCATGGTGATGAACCAGAACACCGCAGAATCGACGCTTCGCCCCACTGTCAGCAGACCGTGGTTGCGCAGGATCAGAGCCTTGTGCTCGCCGAGCGCAGTCGCGATGCGCTTTCCCTCTTCGATGTCGGTCACGACCCCGGTGTAGTCATCGAACAAGCCGTGGTCGCCGTAGAAGGCGCAGACATCCTGCGTCATCGGGTCGAGCAGCTCGCCCAATGTCGAGAGTGCTCGACCGTACGTCGAATGCGAGTGAGCGGCTGCGACGACATCCGGCCGCGCTTGATGGATCTGCGAATGGATCGCGAACGCGGCCGCGTTGACCTGGTGCCGGCCCTCGACGACGTCGCCCTGGGCGTTGACGCGGATGAGATCCCGAACGCGGATGTGCGCGAACGGCATACCGAGTGGGTTCACCCAGAACGTCTCCGGTTCGACTGGGTCGCGCGCCGTGATGTGTCCGGCAACTCCCTCTTCGAAGCCGAACTTCCCGAACAGTCGGAATCCCGCGGCCAGCCGCTGTTTGCGATGCAACTGTTCTTCGTCGGGTGAGTCGAAGACCGGCCTCTTCGGAATAGTCAACTCAGGCACATCCGGCACGGTACTCGACGAGAACGCGCCGCGCCGTATGCGGTAACGTCATTTTCAGATACGGATACGTATGCGGACACGTGGAGGGGCTTGTGCGGCTCGAGGGAAACAGCGCGCTGGTGACCGGTGGGACGGGTGGTCTCGGAGGGGCCACGGTGCGCCAACTGGCTGCTGCGGGTGCATCGGTGGTCATCGCCGACGTCGCTGACGACAAAGGCAAGGCGCTCGCCGACGAGCTCGGTGAGAACGTCCGGTACGTCCCGACCAACGTCACCGAGGAGGACGATGTCCTCGCGGCCATTGCCGCTGCGCAGGAGATGGGCCCGCTCCGGGTCTCGGTCGCGGCCCATGGTGGGCGCCCTGCCGGAGGTCGACTCGTCGGTCGCGACGGCTCTGCCCTCCCCCTCGAGGGGTTCCGCAACATGGTCGAGGACTACCTGACGGGCACCTTCAACGTCATGCGCCTCGCCGCGGCGGCAATGGCCGGCAGCGAGCCCGACGGTGACAGCGGTCGCGGCGTCATCATCAACACCGCCAGCATCGCGGCGTTCGAAGGCCAGATCGGACAGCTTCCCTACGCAGCCGCGAAGGGCGGCGTTGTCGGTATGACGATCGTCGCCGCACGCGACCTCTCGCCGGTGGGCGTCCGCGTGGTCACCATCGCACCCGGGACGTTCCTCACCCCCGCCTACGGCATGACCGAAGAAGAGGCATCGGAGCGCTTCGCCCAGGGTGTGCAGTTCCCGCGCCGGATGGGGCGGCCGGCCGAATACGCCGCGCTCGTTCAGTCCATCGTCGAGAACGACTACCTCAACGGCGAGACGATCCGGCTCGACGGGGCACTCCGCTTCGGCCCCAAGTAGACCGCGCCCCGACACGTAACGGAGTCGTCATGACAGCGATGATGCAAGGCGTCCGCATCCTCGAAGTCGCCGAGCAGACGTTCGTTCCTGCGGCGTCGGCGTTGATGTCCGACTGGGGCGCCGAGGTCATCAAGATCGAGCACGTCCAACGCGGTGACGCGATGCGCGGACTCGCGTCGACAGGCACCGCAATGGTGCCGAAGGACGTGCATGTCCTGCTCGAGCACTCCAACCGCGGCAAGAAGAGCCTGGGCCTCGACCTGGCGACGCCCGAGGGCCTGGAGATCCTCTACAAACTTGCCGCAACCGCAGACATCTTTCTGACCAACAAGCTCGCGCGGGTGCGTACGAAGCTCAAGATCGATGTCGATGACATCCGTGCGCACAACCCGAACATCATCTACGTGCGCGGCACCGGGCAGGGCGAGCGCGGACCCGACGCCGACAAGGGCTCCTACGACGCCCTCGCGTTCTGGAACCGGTCCGGTGTGGCGATGGGTGTCAAGCGTCCCGAGGACGACCACGTGCCGCACCCTCCCGGTCCCGGCTTCGGCGACTCGGTCGGTGCGATGACGATCGCCGGCGGGATGGCCGCGGCGCTCTTCCACCGCGAGCGCACGGGTGAAGCGACTACGGTCGACGTGTCGCTGCTGTCATCAGCCATGTGGGCGCAGGGGCAGGCGATCGGTCTCTCGGTCCTGCTCGAGCGGGGCGACTGGATGGCGCTGGCCGCGTCGGCCGGGCGCCGCAACCCGCTGACGGCCAACTACCGCACCAAGGACGGCCGATGGCTGGCCTTCACCTGCCTGCAGGCCGGGCACTACTGGGGTCCGCTCGCAGCGTGCGTCGACCGACCGGAGCTCGCCACCGACCCGCGCTTTGCCGACCACGAGTCGCTGATGGCGCACGGCGGTGAGGCCGTAGAGGTCTTGGGCGAGATGTTTGCCACGCGCACGGTGGCCGAGTGGCGCGACGCCCTGGAGAGCTTCATCGGGCAGTGGACCGTCATCCAGGACGCCCTCGAGGCCGCGCAGGACGTGCAGTCGGTCGCGAACGGTTACCTGCAGCCGTGTACGACGGCCGGGGGCGTCCCGTTCCAGCTCGTGGCATCGCCCGTGCAGTTCGGCGGCGAACCCGCAGCCCCGGGCCGCGCGCCCGAGTTCAACGAGCACGGCGACAAGATCCTCGCCGGCTTAGGCCTCGACTGGGACGCGGTCGTCGACCTCAAGGTCCGCGGCATCATCGCCTGATTGCTGCGACGGTCCCTCCGTCGACGAGCAGATCGGCACCGTTGACGTAGCTCGCCTCGTCGGAGAGCAAGAACATCACGGCCGCCGCGACTTCGTCTGCGCTCCCGTGACGACCGAGCGGCGTCATCTGGAGCAGCATGTCGTTCACCGGCCGCGCGGCGATTTCTTCCCGGCCCATCGGGGTGTCGATGATGCCGGGCGAGACCGAACAGATCCGGGCACCTGCTCGACCGAACGCGACGGCCTCGCGTCGGACGAGCTGTATGACGCCGCGCTTGGCCCAGACATAGGCCATCCCCGGGTCCTCAAGCGTGTCACCGACGGCGGCACGCAACCGGGTGACCAGGTCGACAGCGAGTGGTTCACCGAGCACCGCCTCGGCAACCGGATTGGGTGCGGACGGGTCGAGTTGGGGCGCCATCGACGCGAAGCAGACGAACACCGTGCCTGACGTCACGTTCCGCCGCAGCCCCTCGACGACAACAGCGGTGCCAGCGAGGTCGACGGCGAGGATGCTTCGCCAGTCGGCCATGGCAGGCGAGACGCCCGCCGCATGCACGCAGTAGCGAAGCCGACCCAGATCGGCGACGTGATCGGCGAGCCGCGCGACCTCGGCGACGTCGGTGACGTCGAGGGCGTGCGGCTCGACTCGCGCGCCCGTTGTTCCCGCCAACCGCCCAGCGGTGTCGGTCACCAGGTCGAGGTCCCTGTCGACCAGGAGCAAGACGTCGACCGACGCAGCCAACCGCTCAGCGCACGCCGCGCCCATGCCGCGTCCTGCACCCGTGACAACGGCGACGGAGACAGGTGCGCGCCCGTCGACCTCCGTCACGTGAACGACCTTATCCCCGACGCGGTAACCGGCCGCTAATATCGAAGAACGCCATTTCCGGCCCGAAGGATCAGCGACCAGATGAACCTCGGCATGTTGCTCGACATGGCCGCCGACGGCTTCGGCGACCGTGTCGTCATCGGCCGCCGCGACAGTGGCCTCACCGCTTCGCAGTTGCGGGCGATGGCCATCGCCGGCGCCGACGCGGTGACCGCCGCAGGAGCGGACGCGATCGTCTACCTCGCGGTCAATGGGCCGGCGTTTCCGGTCGCGCTCTTCGCCGCGGCGCGAGCCGGCGTGCCATTGGTCCCGGTCAACTACCGACTGGGCGAGGAGCAGCTCGCCGCGCTCCTTGCCAACCATCCCAAGGGCTTCGGCATCGCCGGCACCGCTGAGGAGGCCACCGCGCTGCATGCCGCGGGACTGTCCACTCGCACGCCGAAGGAGTGGCTCGACCTCACGTCCGCGGCTGCCGGAGAAGACAACGGCTTCACCGACCCGGAAGCCGCAGCGGTCATCATCTACACGAGCGGTTCCACCGCGGCGCCGAAGGGCGTGGTGCTGCGGCATCAGAACCTCGTCTCCTACGTGCTGGGTTCTGTCGAGTTCATGAGCGCGGAAGAATCGGACGCGGCCCTCATGAGCGTGCCGCCGTACCACATCGCCGCCGTCGCCAACGTCATCACGAACCTTTATGCCGGCCGTCGCGCGTTAGTCCTCGAACAGTTCACACCGGAGCAGTGGCTGGAGCTGGTGCGCTCCGAGGGCGTGACGAACGCGCTCGTCGTCCCCACGATGCTCAAGCGCATCCTCGATGCGCAGGGTGACCTGTCGGTCCCGTCAATACGGACGCTTGCCTATGGCGGCGCCTCGATGCCCGCGCCGGTCATCGAGCAGGCGCTGCGCACGTGGAGCGACGTCGGTTTCGTCAATGCCTATGGGCTGACCGAGACGAGTTCCACCATCGCCGTTCTCGGCCCGGAGGACCATCGCGCCGCCGTGGCGAGCGACGACCCCGCGGTGCGCGCACGTCTGTCCAGCGCCGGTCAGGTGCTGCCGACGGTGGAGCTGGAGATCCGCGATGACGACGGCAACGTCGTCGCTCCGGGTGTGAAGGGCCGGATCTGGGTTCGCGGCCCTCAGGTGGCGGCCGAATACCTGGGTGCCGGCGCGGCGCTGGACGAATCAGGGTTCTTCGACACCCGCGACGAGGGCTATCTCGATGCGGCTGGCTACTTGTTCATCGGTGGCCGTGCAGACGACACGATCATCCGCGGCGCCGAGAACATTGCACCTGCCGAGATCGAAGACGTCTTGCTTCGCCACCCGGCCGTCGCCGACGTCGTTGTTGTCGGCTGCCCGCACGACGAGTGGGGTCAGTGCATCGAGGCGGTCGTCGTGCGCAAGCCAGGCACGGACACCGATGAGGAAGAGTTGCGCGCACACGTGCGCGCGTCACTGCGCAGCAGCAAGACACCGGACCGGATTTGGTTCTGGGACGAGCTGCCACGCACCGAGACAGGCAAGCTGATCAGACGGCACGTCGTGTCACGCATCGTCGCGGACCGCGCCCAGGTCTGAACCGGCAGCGGGGCCTAGCCGTAGGCGATCACGTAACCAGCCGTTCCCGCACCGGCGTTCGCCACCCCGACGACCAGTTCGTGGTCGGCGATGGCGATGCCGGAAGACGACAACCCGCCAGCGCTGTCGCTCACGTCCGCGTCGATGGCCTGCTTCGCGATCGGTTGACCAGTCGCGGCGGAGAACTCGTCGAGGAAACCGTTGCCGTCGCTCGTGTAGACGACGCCGTTGGCCACCGACACCGACTGGTAATGCACGCCATCCGCAACTGGTGAGCCCCAGTTGACGGCCCCCGTCGTCGGGTTCAACGACCACATGGCACTGCCGGGCGTGCCGACTGCGTAGATCGCGGTCCCGTCATACGCCGTCGACGCGGCATTGCACACCGCGCATGACCCGCCGATGACGGTCGCCCATGTCGGCTTCATCGTCGCGGCGTCGGCGGCGTGGTACTCGCCGGACTTCTGCAGGTCTCCGACAAGCAGCCCGCCGTGGCCGTCGGGGACGAGGTTGGGAGACGCGCCGAAGTCGAGGTCGAGCTGGCCGCAGAACGGATCGTCGAGCGGCCAAGTCAGGCCGTTGGTCGTGCTCGCCGCGCACACCGGCGTGGTCTGCAGCTGCTGGAGCGTGCTGCTGTATTGGTCGACCTCGCCGGGCGCGTAGCCGACGATCTGGCCGAAGGTGGACCGCACCTTGTCCACGTCGATCTTGAGGATCGCATCGGTGTGCGGGTGCGCTTGTGTCTTGGAGAAGGGATTGCCGGCACCGACATACGCATAGCCGTTGTTGTCGAAGGCTGCGGTCGACCAGATCCCGCCGCCGGAATACCCACCCTGGTCGGCAGGGGGAATAGTCGGCACGTCTTTGAGGAAGTTGCCGTCTTCAGCGTCGAGCAGCGCGACGCCGCCCTGACCGCCGTCATCACCCTCAGGCGGCGAGTAGCCGAACACCAGGATGCCGTCGTGCACCGCAGCCGAGGCGTTGGTGTAAACGCCGGGCTGGGTGTTCACAGGTGCGCTCTGCCACTTCACGGCGCCGCTCCGCGCATCAAGCGAGAGCGCGTATGGCGCGCTGTCCTGCGACACCAGCACGATCACCTGGGCGCCGACGACTGCCGGCGAGCCGGGGATCACACCCCCGATCGCCCCAGGTGTGGTGGGCGGCAGCGTGTGCTCCCAGACCTTGGCCCCGGTCGCCGCGTCGAGGGCGTAGATCTCGCCCGCGTCGGTGGTGACATAGACGCAGCCGTTGGAGACGACGGGCGTGCTCTGCACATTGCCGACGGTCGGGAAGGACCACTTCTTCGCAAGGCCGGTCCCCGGCGCGGGCGTGAGGGTGGTCTCGGCCGGCTGGGTGCGCGTGTTCGTCGTGTCGTGCCCGTATGACGGCCAGGAACCGCCTGCGTCACGGGTGGAACACGGCGCCGCCACGGCATGCTCGGTGGCGAGGACCGGGACGGCGGCGGCGGTGGCTGCGACGAGGGCGGCAGCCAAACAGAACGACATTCTGGGTGTCATGCCCATGTGACGGACAAGTTGGGCGAAAGGTTCACTTTCTCGGTAACTGTTTAGCTACGCGTTCTCGTCGCGGTCGAGCTCGGCGAGTACCGCATCCGTGTGCTCACCGAGCGCTGGTACAGCGCTCGGGTCCCAGTGCCAGTCCGGACAGTCTGCGGCGGGTCGCAGGCTGGGGAACTCGCCACCAGCCGTCCTGGTAGGGACCCACCGGTCCCGTTCAGCCAGCTGGGGATGGTCGAGCACGTCGAGCGGAGCGTTGAGTCGGGCCCACCCGATCTTCGCTTCTTCAGCCGCGTCGCTGGCTTCTGCGAACGTGTGCGTCGCCACCCATGTCGCGATGACCTCGTCCAGTTCTTCTCGGTGCCGCAGTCGCAGCGAGTTCGTCGCATAACGCGAGTCGTCGGCGAGCTCAGGCCGACCGAGCATCGTCGCCAGACGACGCCACTCGCCGTCGTTCGTCGTACCGAACACGATGACCTGGTCGTCACGCGTTCGATAGCCGCCATAAGGGCCGACCATGAAGCTCGACAGGCCGAGCCGCGGCGGGTCGACACCGGTGAACCGGGCAAGGTTGAGCACCCAGCCCATCCAGTCGGTCGCGACGTCGAACATCGCCACGGAGATGGCAGCGCCCTTACCGCTCTGTGTGCGGGCGAGCAGGGCCGCGAGGATCGCGTTGGCGGCGGTCATGCCGGTGCCGATGTCGACCAGCGGGATGCCCGGCTTGGCGGGTGTCTCGGCGGTCCCGGTGATCGCGCATGACCCGGCCTCTGACTGCACGAGGAGGTCGTAGGCGCGGCCGGCGGAGCGCGGGCCACCTTTGCCGTAGCCGCTGATGTCGACCGCCACGAGCCGTGGATGCCGCGCGGTCGCTGCCGCGGCGTCAAGGCCGAGCCGCTCCGCCGCACCTGGCGCCAGATTCTGGACGAAGACGTCCGCTCCGGCTAGCAACGCTTCTACGGCCGCCCGGCCACTCTCGCTCTTGAGGTCGACCGCGACCGACTCCTTGCCGCGGTTGGCCCAAGCGAAGTGCGCGGATGTTCCGTGCACGACGTCGTCATAGTGGCGGGCGAAGTCACCGGTGCCGCTCTCCACCTTGATGACCCGCGCGCCAAGGTCGGCGAGCTGGCGCGTGCAGTGTGGTGCCGAGATGGCCTGTTCGATCGCGACGACGACGATGCCGTCGAGCGGAAGCACGGGTTAGTGAGCCGTTAGGGGCGCTCGAGGATCAACGCGGAGCCCATGCCGCCGCCGGCGCACATCGACACGACGCCGAGCGACGCGTCACGGCGGGCGAGCTCGCCGAGCATCGTGACCACCATCCGTGCACCAGTGGCCGCGATCGGGTGACCCAGGCTGCAACCGCTGCCGTTGACGTTGACGATGCTCGGATCGATACCGAGCTTGCGGGTCACCGCAACCGGCACCGAGCAGAACGCCTCGTTGATCTCCCACGCCTCGATGTCGCCGACGGCGAGCCGGGCCTTGCCCAGCGCGCGTTCGATCGCGCCGATCGGCGCGAGGCCGGTCTCGACCGGATCGACACCAACGGTGCCCCAGCCGCGAATAAAGCCCAGCGGTGTGAGGCCGTGCGACGTGGCGTAGTCCTCACTCGTGAGGACGACAGCGGCGGCCGCGTCGTTCACGCCGGCGGCGTTGCCCGCGGTCACGGTTGCACTGTCGAGCTCTGGGTGAATCACCGGCAGCTGCGCGAGCGTCTCTACGGTGACGCCGCGGCGCGGGTGCTCGTCGGTCGTGTAATCCTCTTCGCCGCCGCCTTCACTCGGCACCTTGACCGGGACAATCTCGTCGGTGAAGAAGCCGCCATCGATCGACGCGATCGCCTGGCCGTGGCTGTACGCAGCCCACTCGTCGACATCGCGACGGGTAAGGCCGGCAAGCCGAGCCGTGTTCTCGCCGACGGTGATCGACATGTCGAACGCAGGCGCCTGCGGGGTCTCCGGATGGCTCATCGGCGCCCACGGACCCCAGTTGCCGTCGGCACCGGCTTTGAGCGAGCGCGCCATCGTGCTCATGCTCTCCGTGCCGCCGGCAACGACGACATCGACGGCGCCGGCGAGGATCGAGCCGACAGCCGTCTGCACCGCTCCGAGACCGCCGGCACAGTGCCTGTTGACCGCGAGACCGGGCACGTGGTTGAGCCCGAGCGAGACGGCAGTGTGGCGGGCGATGACGCCGCCGCCCTGCATCGACTCGGCGAGCACGATGTCCTCGATGTCTGATGCCGGCAGGCCACTGCGCTCGATCACGCCGGAGACGACAGTGCGCGCGAGCGCCCACGCGTCGACAGTGGCGAGTCGGCCCTTACGACTGCGGCCGATCGGAGTGCGGGCAACGGCGACGATGGCAGCGCGGGGCACGGGTGTCTCCTGTCGACAGAAAAATTACGACGGCACTTCGAGGCCGTGGTAGAGCAGCTGCCACATCTCCTCGGCGACGTCGTCGTTGTCTGCGCGCCACGACCCGCTGATGGTGGTGACGAACGCGTTGAACATGACGGACTGCAGCACGAAACCAGCGACGCGACGACTACGCAGGTTGCTCCGGATCACACCCGCGTCAACGGCCTCGGCAATGACCGTCTCGAACAGCTCGACGAGCGGAGTGAACGCTCGAGAGGCTTCTTTGGGGTGGTCGGTGAGCAGCTGCTGGGCAAACTCGGCAAGTGCCGCCGGCGCCTTGCGGCCGCCACGACCCTTGCTCGGTGGGCGGCAAAGCTTGTAGTACTCGACGACGGCCAAGTGCAGCCGCTCCAGCGGATCGCTCTCGCTGTCGATCTGCGACCCCAGCTGTTCGGCGGTGTTGCGCACGGAGTCCTCGAACAACGCCAGCAGCAGCTCATATTTGCCGTCGAAGTACTGGTAGAAGCTGCGCAGCGACTGTCCCGAGCGCTCCACCACTTCCTGCACGGTGAAGTCCTTGCTGGCGGTGGTGCTCATCAGCTCCAGCGCCGCGTCGAGGAAGCGCTGCACCCGGGTCTCGGCCCGGGCTCGCGCCGGATCGACGACCCGGTTGACCGCGAGCTCCCGCCGGCTTGCACTGTCGACCGGAACGTTGGCTCCCTCGTCGACGCTCATGGGATAAATCCTACCTTCTCAAAGACGAGAGCGCCGTTCTCTAGAGCGATCCGTCCCGCAACTGTTGGCGCAGCTTGAACTTCTGAACCTTGCCCGAGGGGGTCCGAGGAAACTCGGAAACCTCGTGCAGAGACTCGGGCCACTTCTGCCGAGCCAGTCCGACCGCGGCGAGGTGTCGTCGTACGTCGTCGAGTGTTGGCGCGTCCGTGCCCTCGCGGCGCCGGAACACCGCAGCCGCGCGCTCTCCCAAGCGGTCGTCGGGGGCGGCGACGACACAGACCTCGACGAGGGTGTCCAAGCGCATCAGCTGCTCCTCGACTTCTTGCGCGCTGATGTTCTCGCCACCGCGAATGATGATGTCCGACACTCGGTCGGTGATGCTGAGGTAGCCGTCGTCGTCCACGACGCCGACGTCGCCGGTGCGATACCAACCCTCGGCGTCGAACATCGCCGCCGTGAGCTCTGGGTCGGTGTAACCGACACAGCAGTCCGGGCCACGACTGAAGATCTCGCCGTGCTCGTCCAGGCGGATCTCGACACCGGGCAACGTCGGGCCGTCGGTGGTGAGCCGCTTGTCTTCTGAGTCACTCAGCCGGCAGCCGGTGATCGATGGGTGCTCGGTGCTGCCGTAGGACCGAAAGACCTTGATGCCGAGCCTCGTCGCGCGTTCGGTCACCGCGACGGGCACGGGCGAACCTCCCAGCCCCGCGAACGGGATCCTGGCCAGGTGCTCATCCGTGAATTGCGGGTGGTCGATGAGGCTTGTCAGGAAGAACGTCGCGCCGCCGGTGACACCGAGCCCCTCGTCCTTCATGAGCCGGAGAATCTCGGTCGGATCCCACACGTCGACGAGGTTGACCGGGCGCAACCGGAGCAGTGGCACGAGGAACGCGTTGAGCATGCCGATGAAATGCCCGACCGGTGCACCGGTGATCTGTGGCGGCCCACCGGTCGGAAACAGATAGTCGAGTTGCCGCGTCTCGCAGCAGATGGTGCGGTGCGAATGTATGACGCCCTTCGGGTCGCGCGTCGTCCCCGACGTGAACGCCACGATCGCCGTCTCGTCCGGATCCACCGCCACCGGCGCCGGCAATGGATCGGTGTCGAGCATCTCGGCGAACGGCGTCGCGCCGGCAGGCAGCGCACTCTCACCCACGACTAACCACTGCGGTCCCGACAACAGCTCGGCATAGGTCTGCAAGTAGTCCGCGTGACCGAACCGGTCGGCCGTGATCACGACCTTGGGCTGGGTCACCCGGAGGATGTAGGCGACCTCTTTGGCGCCATAGAAGTGCACGATCGGCACGACCGTCGCCCCGACGTATGCCGCTGCCCAGAACGTGATCCCCGCCTCGACCCAGTTAGGCAGCTGGAAGACGACGGTGTCGCCGGGGCCGACGCCGCGAGCACGCAAAGACGTCGCCAGCGAACGCGCGGCGCGATCGACGTCGGCGAACGTGCCGTCCCACGGCCGCACCCTGGAGCGCACGCGAAACGCTGCGTCGCCCATGCCGGCGAGGCCCTCCGCGACCATGCCGCCCAACGTGGCGTCGGTCCACCAGCCGCTGCGCCGATAGTGGTCAGCCAGGTCGGCGGGCACCGATCGCCGCGGCCACCGCTCGGACGCTGCCACTCTGCCTTCTTTCCTGAGCCCTTTGCCGATGTCCGAGAACAGTATTATCATTTTCGGACATGGTCGTCTCCGCAGGTGCGCCGCAGCCGGCCCGGCTCGCGCGGGACCACCGGTTCCACCCGTTGCGGGTGAGCGAGATCGTCCAGGAGACGCCGGACACCTGCTCGCTCGTGCTCGAGATCCCCGACGACCTGACCGATGCGTTCTCCTATCGCGCCGGGCAGTTCGTGACGTTCCGGATCCGCGCGGGCGACGAACAGCACTTGCGGTCCTACTCGATGTCGTCCTCTCCCGACGTCGACAACGACTTCCGCGTCACGATCAAGCGAGTCCCCGGCGGCTCGGTGTCCAACTGGCTGATCGACAACGTTCAGACCGGCGACGTTCTGGACACGACGTGTCCGGCAGGTGTGTTCTGTCTCGGCAGCGACGAGCGCGACCTCGTCACGTTCGCCGGCGGCAGCGGCATCACACCGATCTACGCCATCGTCAAGAGCGCGCTGGCGTCGACGTCACGACGTGTCCGCGTCCTCTATGCCAACCGTGACCAGGACTCGGTCATCTTCGCCGCCGGACTGGAGGAGCTCGCGCAGCGTTACGGAGACCGGCTCGACGTCACCCACCACCTCGACGCAGCCGCAGGTTTTCTCGACACCGATGCCGTTGCTTCTTACGCCGCTGATGACGCCGACTACTTCATCTGCGGCCCTGCCCCCTTCATGACACTCGTCGAGGACACGCTGCTCGCCAAAGGCGTCGAGGCGAGCCAGATCCACATCGAGCGGTTCACGCCGCGCGAAGAGACGCCCGTGGAAGCAAGCGATGCGGACACCGCAACGACGGTGACCATCGAGCTCGACGGGAAGGTCGAGACAACCAGACACCGTCCGGGCACCACGCTGCTGCAGACTGCTCGACAGGCAGGCCTGCAGGCGCCGTCGTCGTGTGAGAACGGTGACTGCGCGACCTGCATGGCAAAGCTGAAGGAAGGTGTGGCGAAGATGCGGTCGAACAACGCGTTGACCGACGACGAGGTCGAGGAGGGCTGGGTGCTCACCTGCCAGGCCGTGCCGGAAGGCCCATCGGTCCATGTCGTCTACGGCTACGACGACTGACATGAACATCGACGACGTCATCGAGATCGAGCAGCTGCTCGCGCGCTACGCCGTCGCGATGACGCGCGACGACATCGAGGCAGTCGTCGACGTGTTCACGCCCGACGGCTCCTACAGCGCGTTCGGCTCGACGTACCCCCTCAAAGACTTCCCGACCCTCGTCGCCGCCGCACCGAAGGGCTTGTTCCTCACTGGCACACCGGCCCTCGAACTCGAGGGTGGCACCGGCACCGGGATGCAGACGCTGTGCTTCGTCGACCAGACCAACCACGACATGCGCATCGGCTATTACACCGACACCTACCGCCGGACCGACAAGGGCTGGCGGCTGCACACCCGATCGATGACCTTCCTGCGTCGCAGCGGCGCTCGCGACTCCGGCACGCCTCACGACCCACGCCGTCCGCAGCCCTCCTGATGGAGCTCGACACCTTCCGGCGCGAGCTGGACGCATGGCTGGACGAGCAGGACTTCGCCCACTCAGTCACTGCAACAGGAAACACCGGTCTCGATGCGCACATGGCGCAGCTGTCGAAGGTGAAGCGACACACCTACGACGCCGGCTGGATGCGGTGGGGCTGGCCGGAGCGGGTCGGTGGGTTGGGCGGGTCCACGCTGCTGCGCGGCTATCTGGGTGAGGCGTTGACGTCACGCGACCTGGTGGAGCCCGGCATCTACTCGATGACCGAGGTGCTTGCGCCGACGATGATCGACTACGCCCGTCCCGAGCTCGCGGCCGAAATGGTGCCGCGGCTGTTGCGCGGCGACGAAACGTGGTGTCAGGGGTTCTCCGAACCCGGCACCGGCAGCAACCTCGCAGCGCTGACCTGCCGCGCCGTCCGCGACGACGACGGGTGGCGGGTCACCGGGCAAAAGGTGTGGACCAGCCTTGCGCAGTACGCCCAACGCTGTGTGCTGCTCACGCGGACCGGTGACGCGGGCCATGGTGGCATCACCGCCCTGTTCGTCGACATGGACGCCCCCGGCATCACCGTTCGGCCGATCGAGACCATGCACGGCCAGCCCGAGTTCTGCGAAGTCTTCTTCGACGACGTCGACGTACCCATCGAGCGCATGCTCGGTGACGAGGGGCAGGGCTGGTCCGTCGCCATGGACCTGTTGCCGTTCGAGCGCAGCACGTCGTTGTGGCACCGGGGCGCCTTCTTGCAGCAACGCCTCCAACGCCTCGTTGAAGTCTCACCGTCGGTGCCCACCGACGAGCTCGGCGATGTCATCGTGCAGCTCTTCGCGTTGCGCGCGTGTTCGCGCGCGACGCAATACCGAATGGCCGCGGGTGAGCGGCTCGGGCCGGAGACGTCAGTCGACAAGGTGCTGCTCGCGACGACCGAGCAGGCCGTGTTCGACCTCGTCGCTGACTCGTTGGACGTCCTCACTGGCGACGACGTCGACACCGAGCGGTGGCGGTCCGACTTCCTCTACTCCCGCGCCGCCACGATCTACGGCGGCAGTGCGGAGATTCAGCGGAACGTGCTCGCCCGGCGCGTCCTCCAGCTCGGCCCCGAGGCGTGATGGACACGGCGGAGCGCGAACTCTTCACCGCCGCGTTGCGACAGGCCGCAGCGTCGCCGGCCTTCGAGCAGGGACTCGAGGACATGGGCTGGGCCGACGCACTGGCCGATGACCGACGCACCGCCGTCGCGACCCTGTTCGAGATCCAGGGCGATCACGACGTGACGTCGACCGCGCTCGACACCGTGATCGCCACAGCGCTGGGCCTCGACAAGCTGGGCCTCGACGGCCGGATCGTGTTGCCGGCAGTCGGCGGTCACGCTGCCCCCGGCACGGTCGACGGGAACCGCCTGTGCGTGCGCGGCGTGTGTCGCGGCACACCCGCCGGCGACGTCATCGCCGTGACGGCGGCTGGTTATCAGGTACTGCAGGACGTCCGGATGCGTCCCATCGCCGGTATGGCGCCGTCCCTCGATCTGGTCGAGGTCAGCGCCGACGTCGCGTTGGACATCGCGGGTCCGGCCGACTGGTCCGCCGGAGTAGCGGCGGCACACCTCGCGCTGGCGCACGAGCTGGTCGGAACCTCTCGCGCGATGCTGCGGCTGGCGCGAGAACACGCCCTCGAGCGCGAGCAGTTCGGCCGACCGATCGCGTCGTTCCAGGCGGTCCGGCATCGACTGGCCGAAGCACTGATCGCAGTCGAGGCAGCGCAGGCAGCGGCCGACGCTGCTTGGCTCGCGCCCGGCACCGAGATCCTGGCGAAAGCCGTCGCCGGCCGCAGCGCGCGCATCGTCGCCCGGCATGCGCAACAAGTGCTGGCCGGGATGGGCTTCACCACCGAGCACCCGTTCCATCGTTATCTGCGACGCGCGTTGCTACTCGACGGCTTGTTCGGCTCGAGTCGCACGCTCGCCCGCGACGTCGCCACCGAAGTACTGCGGACGAAGCGACTCCCCCAGCCGATCCCGCTCTAGCTTCGATCTGTCTGCCGCTGTTACCGCCGAGTCGGCCTGGGCTGAGAGTGCCTCGCACCGCTCACAAGTCGGACGAATCTCCAGCACGACGACAGTCTCACTGATCAGGTTCCGGCGCGGCGTCTTCCCGGGAGGGTTGGCGCCGCGAGCGCGAACTCGTAGGACGCACGCACCAGTTGCCTCACGATGTCACGCTCCGAGTCGTCTCGGGGGGCGTAGACCATGACAACAGACGCGGGAGCTTGGCCGGTGTGCACGAGGAAGTGTGGTTCGGCCCATCCGGCGCGCTCGGCGGCCTCGGCGAGCGGCACGGGCAGGGTCGTGTGGAGGCTGAAATCGCCTTGGGCATGGACGTGACAGAACTCGCGCCCGACCATGAATGCCTCGGGCGGGCCACCTGGACTACTCGTGTCCAGTGTCAGCGCGCGGGCGCCGGCGACGGAGATCTTTGATAGCTCTCCGACAACGGCGGGCCAGGTGGTTGCCTCGGCGAGGATGGCATCGACATACCGTCCGTCGGCGGGCTGTTGGTCGAGTTGGCTGTGCGGGATCTCGGTGGTAGTTCGTGGCCGTGATCCTGCCCGCGTCGGCAGGCGTGATTGTCCGGTCATCTCAGTGCCCGACCCAGAAGAGCTCGATCGGGATGCCGTCGGGGTCGCGGACCAGCACCAGAGCATGTGGGACCGGCTCAGCGATCTCGACGAGTTCCTCGTGCTCTACGCCGATGGCGTTGAAGTGCGTGATCCATTCGTCGACGTCGTCCCGGGTGGCGAGGTGGAGCGCCAGGTGGTCCAACCCGGTCTGCAGCGGGCTGAAGTGTTCCCCCTCAGCTTCGGGATGGTGGTCGAGACCCACGAACAGCGCAGTGCCGGGGCGGGTCATCACCACCGCATAGCCATCCCCGGTCGCGTGCGGCTCGACGAAAGCTCGGACGAGCCCGAGAACCTCGGCGTACCAGGCTTCGCTGGCGATGATGTCGCGGACCGTGAGCCCGACATGGCTGATGCCGACTACCGCCGGCGCGGTTTGGGTGGACGGCGATGATTCGGTAGCGGTGGTCATACGGCGACGACCGATCCGGTGAGATGCAAGGCCTCGATCGTCCTGCATCGTTTCGGCATCCAGTCGGATTCCAGTTGGGCGAGCACCGGGGGCGGCATGGTGGCGGTGAAGAAGGCGAGGTCCTCGTCGGGGGCGTCGTCGAGCATCCACGGCAGGAAGTCGCTGGCCGTGTTCGTCTTGGCCGACTCGGCTTGGAAGTAGGCGATGTCGTCGGGGGTGAAAGCCTCCGGGATGAGCGGCAGAACGTCAGCCTCTTCGGCGGCGAGGTGCGCCTCGACAGCGCGCTGCATCCGAGCAAGCGCCGTACCTGCCGCGGTGATGTCGGAGGCTGCCAACGCACTGTCGAACTCGTCCATGGTCGCCGCCATCACTTCGTGCTGATGCGAGTTGCGGGTCAGTAGCGTCTCGACGCGATCTCCCAGCCGTTCGCGCATCAGCGGCGAGAACACCGTGTCCTCGAGTTCGTGGTGGTGGTGAAGCTGCGCTGCGGTCACCGCCCAGTACGCCCGCACCGCGTCGGCATGCACGTCACCACCGTCGGTCAGCGCAGCCGAGAGTCGACTGATGTCCCGGCGCACGGCCCGGTGGATGGCCAGTTGTATCCGCCAGCCGGGGTTCGTTGGGGTGCTGGTCATCGTGCCCCTCCCTCCCTTTCCGCGTGGAGCATCATTCTGGGCAGATTGATGGTCTAGAGTCAATAGCCATGACGGACCAGCCGCCGACCAAGCGGCGCTACGACGCCCGCCGCCGGCGCGAACGCGCCGAGGAGGAACGCCGGGCAACCCAACTGCGGGTGGTCGAGGCTGCTCGGCGCCTGTTTCTCAGCAAGGGGTACGTCGCGACCACCATGGCGGAGATCGCCCGGGAGGCCGGTGTCGCCTTGCAGTCGGTCTACAGCGCCGGACAGAGCAAAGCCGACCTGCTGCATCTGGTTACCGACCTCGCCGTCGCCGGCGACGACCAGCAGGTCATGCTCCTCGAGCGACCGAGGTACGCCGCCATTGCGGACGAACCCAACCCCGAACGCCAGGTGCTGATGAGCGCCGCCTTGACCGCCGAGACCATGGAACGCCTCGCACCCGTCTGGGTTGCCTACCGCGAAGCAGCCGCGGTCGACGCCAAGGCCGCTGCCAACCTCGTCGCGGCGCACCACCGCCGGCACCAAACATTCGCCGGCATGATCGACATGATCCCCGAGCAACACCTGCGCCGGTCGCACGAGGAAGCCACCGACACCGCATGGGCGATCGCCAGCATCGACGTCTTCCTGCTTCTACGAACCATCCAGGGATGGGATGCCCAGCAGTACGCCAACTGGCTCGGCCAAACACTGACCGACCTGCTACTCGTCCCTCCGCGCTGATCCGCGACATACCGACGCACCGACGGTGAACTTGCCTCGTCCATCTGTGGCTTGACCATGAACGCCGCGTAGGCAATGACTGACCAGAGGGAGGTGCCGGATGAAGGCGATTGTGGCGACCGATCAGGCCGCAGGAATGGCTGGAATGACGCTGGTGGAGCGACCCGAGCCGCAGGCAGCGATAAACGACGTCATCGTTGAGGTTCATGCGTCAGGATTCGTCCCGACGGAGCTCGAGTGGCCCTCGACCTGGACCGATCGCGCCGGCCGTGAGCGAACGCCGTCGATCCTCGGGCACGAGCTAGCCGGAGTGGTCAGCGCCCTCGGCTACGGCACGACAGGGCTGTCGGTGGGTCAGCGGGTGTTCGGTCTCACCGACTGGCATCGCGACGGCACACTGGCGGAGTACGTGGCCGTCGAGGCGCGCAACCTCGCGCCGCTGCCGGGCGACGTCGACTTCACGGTGGCCGCGAGCCTGCCGATCTCGGGCCTGACCGCGTGGCAAGGACTGTTCGATCACGGTCGCCTACAGGCAGGACAAACCGTCCTCGCGCACGGCGCCGCCGGCGCAGTCGGAACGATGGTGACCCAACTCGCGCGAGAGACCGGCGCATATGTCATCGCTACCGGCCGCGCAGCGGACCGTCAGAAGACGCTCGACTTCGGAGCGCACGAGTTCCTCGACCTTGAGAACGACGCACTGGAAGACGTCGGCAGCGTCGACCTGGTACTCGACGTCATCGGCGGCGACATCCAAAAGCGGTCCGCAGGCCTGATCCGAGCCGGAGGAACATTGGTCACCGTCGTCGGCCCGGCCGAAGCGCGGCCCGTAGACGGTTTGGCGATCGACTTCGTTGTCGAGTCCGATCGTGACCAACTGAATGAAATCGTGCAGCGGGTCCGGGACGGACGACTGCGAACGAATATCGGCGACGTCGCAAACCTCGACCACGCCATCGCCGCACTGAACCCGACCGAGCGACACAAGGGGAAGACGATCATCAGTCTTCGCCAGTGAGGACTACGAAAACGCGACCGATCCGCGACGTGCACGTGCCTGAATGTTTTCCGCCCTGCTCATAGATGCCTAGCAACCACCTTGCAAGGGGCAGCCCCGACTGACTATTGCAGGTTCGGTCGGTCCGGCGGCATCGTCGGCACATGACCACGCTGCTGATCACGCACGACGTCGACGACGTCGAGCACTGGCTGGCCTCGCCGAAGCGCGAGGAGTTCTTCGGCCCCCGTGGCATCACGACGCGAACGTGCGTCGACTCTGACCGGTCAAATCATGTCGGACTCATCGTGGAGGTGCCCGACATAGACACGCTTCAGCAGGCGCTCACGACACCGGAAGCCGCTGACGCGATGAAGCACGACGGTGTGCGCCCGGAGACCATCCACATCATGATGGCGTCGTAGACGGCCGCATCGGGCGGATAGCTGTATCCCCGGAGTGGGCGCCGATCAAGTTAAGCGGCCGTTCAGAGGAACGTCCCTGGCTGAGCGCGCCGGAGCGCGCTGTACGCCGGACAGTTGCCGAGCCACGCGCGGGCAGCCGTGCTGGCCACGGTGCGGGCAGTCACTCGACGGCTGGGGACCAAAACGGTGGTGGGTCGCTGTCGGTCGGCGGTGGAGGTGCCGGCGGCTTCACGAGGTCGGTCTTTTCGGCCGGCGGGTTCTGTGGTGGTGGGATCCAGTGCAACTCCGCGTCATCGTCGTCGACACAGTAGGTGTCGCCCGGATCGGGTCCTGATTCGTCGTAACTCGCTGGCTCTTGGACGTAGACGACCGTAGTCGACGAGCACGCCCGTCACAGGATCGTGACCAGCCGGCGCAGCGTCGTACCCGGCTGCGCCAGCATGGCCCGAACGTCGTCAGCCGTGATCGAGCCATAACCGATCAGCTCGGCCGGGTCGTCGCGCAGACCCAGCAAAGTCCGCCAGTCGACGACGACTTGCAACTCGGTGCGACGCGACGGGCGGGCTGCCCGCGCCGCGACCTCACCATCGGACGGCGCCACTTGCCCGCGACCCAGCAGAGCATCGAGCAACACGTCGACCTGACGTTCGCCGTGCGTGCGGTCATCGTCCGGCGTGCGCGCGGCATCGGCACGACGGTTGAGCTCCGTCGCCATGGCGACCCCGTCTGCCGCTGGCATGGTGGCCGCGATGGTGATGAGCCCGTCCGGCTCAGGCCGGCAACGCACACCGATGCGCGGACGCCGTGCCTGCTTCTTCTCCTCGGGTGATCGGGAGTCGAGCCTCGCTGTCGTCTTGCGGACCACTCGACGAGCCCCGAGACGGTCATCGACGCGGCGCGCTCGGAAACGGCCTCATCAATCGCCAACACGTTGTCCAACGGAACATCGCGCGTGATGTCGAGGAACGCCGACACATGTCGCAGCGTGCAGTCACCAGCATGCAGTACGCCGTACAAGACCGGCAGCGTCAGCAGCTGTCGGTCTTGATGCAGCTGATAGGCCATTTCGTTGTCGGTCCGCCGCAACGCCAACGCCAACTCGGCGTCGGCATCGTCCTGTGCATCCGGTCCGTCGGCGCACACGGTTGCCGCGACGCGCGCCGCCGCACCGACCGCCGCCATCGCCGCCAGCTGTCGGTCCCATGCCTTCGCGGCCAGCAGCTGCAAATCGCGTGGCATTGGCCTCTCGAGTAGTGACTCGAGAGCGGCATGCGTCGCCGCCGAAGGGCGCTGGTCGAGCACCCAGGCCAGGCGCGTCGCAGCTGCGACTGTTTCTGGTCGGAAAAGCCTTGTGGATAAAGAAGATTCCGACCTTTTGGAGGGCTAATCGAGTGGGAGCTGCACGGAGACCTTTCCGGTCGCCTGCACCTTGTCGTCCTGGTCCACCATCTTCACGTCGATGTCGGCGACATTCACCCGGCGGCGTTCCTCACGGACGCCGGTGACGACCCCCGACAAGAAGCTGGCATCGCCGGTGAGTGCTGGACCGCGATAGCGCAGATCCGCGTGCGTGATGAAGCCCCACTCGCCGGCCCAGGCAGCGACGAAGTCGAGCATCCACGCGCCCATCGACGCGCCGTATCCATATCCGCGCGGCATACCGATCTTTCGCGCCCACTGCGGGTTGAGGTGCCCACGGGACGGGCCGTAGTAGGCACCGTCGGTGCGCTCGGGGTCGACTCGTTCGAGGTTGCGGTCACCTTCGTGCCCGGCGAAGTCCTTGGTGTAGCCAAGCTCTTCGCCGCGCACTGACGTCGGGCCCTTGCGCATCGCGCCCCATGTCGTCATCGGATACGCACGCCATTCGGTCGCGAAGCTGGCGAGGCTGTGCGGCCCGATGACGTTGGGCGCCAGCTCCTCGCCGGCCGAGACCGATCCGAGCAGTCGCTTGTCATGGCCGAGGTTCTGGATCTGCGCGATGAACTTCTGCTTGGTCTCGTCGAGACGTTGCAGGTCCTCGTCGCTCCACTCGGGCTCGCCGCTCTTGTCGTCATACTGCTTCTTGTCCTCGACGGCGGTGCGCACCTTGTAACGGATCGCCGTCGACCGCTGCAGCGCGATCCGCTCGCCGCGCTCGTTGATGTACAGCGTGTCGCCGCGTTGAAAACATGTCGGCCCGGCGAACGACGTCTCCCGCACCTTGTAGTCGTAAGGCATGCGGTGGCACAGCAGCTTGTCGCCGGGCTCGACCCGTGCATCGAGGAACCACCACTCGTCACCGCCGAAGACGAGATGCGAGTCGGGGATGCGCCCGACCTGCGCCGGCGCAGATCCATGGCTGGTGTCGGTCGCAACGGTGAACGACTGCGGCGCGACGATCCGACCGAAGCGGCTCGCCGCGGCCCATCCGTCGTCATAGTGCAACGGGTTCGGGTAGTGCATCGCCTGCACCCAACGCCGGATGTCGTTGACGGCGACCGGCTCACGCAGTTCACCGGGCATGATCGGCACACCCATGTGCCGGTCCAGGTCTGACACGTCCAGGTCGGTCATCGCGCCTCTCCGATCAGGTCTGTGACGCGAGCCTTGAGCTGGTCGTCGGCCACCTTGTTGCCGTTCGCGGTCATGGGGATTTCTCCGGGTTGAAAGAAGAAGACATGCTTGGGCACCTTGTATGCCGCGAGCCGTTCCCGCAGAAAGGCTTGCACGTCAGCGGCGTCCACAGTCACGCCCTCAGCCGGCTCGACGCACAGCACGGCGATCTGGTCGAGTCGCGCGTCCGGCATGCCGACGACACGCGCGAGCTTGACGCCGGGATGCGCGCGCAGCTGCACCTCGATCTCAGCCGGACTGACGTTGGCTCCGCCGGTTTTGATCATCTCGGTACGACGCCCGGTCCAGTGCACCTCGCCCTGGTCGTCGACATGACCGACGTCACCGGTATGGAACCAGCCGTCCGCGTCGAAGCACTCTTCTTTCCGCTTGCCGACGTAGCGCTCCATCAAGGTCGGACCTTTGACGAGCAGCTCTCCTTCGGTGCCGACAGGCACGATGCTGCCGGTGTCGGGATCGACAACCCGCAACCTGTTGCCAGGAAGCAGAGTGCCCAGACTGCGCTTCATCGCCTCGCGGCCGAGGTCAGCCGCATGCGCGCTTATGAAGGCGCAAGTCTCGGACATGCCCCACCCGACCACCATCTGCCAGCCCTCGTCGCCGGTGACTGTCGGATGCTTGGCGAAGACCGACTTGCCATAGACACACCGCAGCGCCGACAGGTCCGTCGACGACCAGGCGGGATGCTCAGCCAGCGCCCGCGCCTGGTGCGGCAAGGTGTAGGGCTCGGTCACGCGTTCGCGCTCGAGCAACGCGAGAGCCTCGCCGGGGTCGAAGCCCTCTTGCATCACCCAGCAGCCCCCGGCCGCCAGCGTCGCGCCCATCGCCGTGTTCATTCCCGCCGTCCAGAACATCGGAAGGGCGGTCCACATCCGGGTGTCGCGATGCCGCCGGAACAGCTCCGACTGCACCCAGAACTGCAGCGTCGGCGCCCGGTGGTTGTGGAGCATTCCCTTAGGTGCGGCGGTGCTGCCGGAGCTGAACAGGATGAGTGCCAGATCGGCGGGATCCGTCGTTGCGACGGCATCGTCGACGATCTCGTCCGAGACTGCATCGCCGGCGGCGAGAAAGTCCGACCACGTCGTGCAGCCAGCAACGCTCCCGAGAGAAACGACGTGCTGCAGCTGCGGAATGTCGCCCGCGCTCGCAAGTCGCGCGACCGTTGTCGCGAGCTGGTTTTTCGCCACCGATGGCTGGGTGATGACGATCGATGCCTCGCTCGCACGCAACAGGTAGTCGAGCTCCTGCTCGGTCGAGAACGTGGACAGCGGAGTGACGATGGCGCCGGCAAGCGCCGCGCCAAAGAACGCCGCAACCGCTTCCGGCCGGTTGCCCATGAGAGTTGCGACGTGCATGCCACGGCCGATGCCTTGCGCGACCAGTGCGCGCGCCACGCGTCGGCTTTCCCGCTCGAGGTCGGCATACGTCCAACGCACTGTCTCGCCGGCGAGCAGCGGAGCGTCGAAGACCAGCGCCTCGTCGTCGCGGTATCGCCGACACACCTCGAGGAGGAACGCACCGAGTGTCAGCTGACCGTGTCGACTTTCGTCCAGCGGTGGTCCGGCGATGTCGGAAAGGGCTTCGGTCGACATGAGCTACATGACGTCGCGAGCGAACGCCTCGATTTGCGCGTCGCCGGCTTCGGGCCATCCACAAACGAGGTAGTCGTAACCGGCGTCACGCCACTTGTCCAGATGACGTCGCGCCGTGTCCAGATCGTCGAGCGACAGCGAGCTTGCGCGCTTGATGGACTTCGGGTCGCGATCGGCCTTCGTCGCCAGCTCGTCGACGCGGGCGTTGGCCTCTTGCAACGACTTGGGACTCCCCCACGTGTGCCAGACGTCGGCGAACCGCGCCACCAAGGGCAGCGTCCGGTTGGGTCCCATCCCGCCGATCCAGATCGGCGGGCGGGGCTGTTGCACCGGCGTGGGGCGCAGCTGCGCTTGATGCAACGACACGACCTTGCCGTCGTAGTCGACAACCTCACCCGTGAACAGGCGTGTGGCGATTTCGAGTGCGTCTTCGAGCAAGTCGAATCGCTTGCCTGTCGGCGGGAAGTCGATGCCGAGCTGCCGGTGCTCGTCCTCGAACCACGCCGCGCCGAGGGTGAGCTCGAGCCGACCGTGCGAGGCGTGGTCAATGGTGACGGCTTGCGACGCAAACACCGACGGATGGCGGTAGGTGACGCCGGTCACCAGTAGTCCAAGACGGATGCGCGACGTCACGCCGGCGAGCGCGGCGAGTGTCGTCACCCCCTCGAACGTCTCACCGGGTCCCTCGCCATACATGGGCCGGAAGTGATCGAAGCCCCACGCGCCGTCGAAGCCGAGGTCCTCGGCAAACCGAACCCGTCGAACGAGCTCGTCCCACGAGACGCGCTGCTGGGCGACGTCGAGACCGAAACGCACCTGGTAAACGTAGCGAGCCGCAGTCAGGCGCTGTGTACCGGTCGGTCCAATAAGATCCGACGGTGGACTTCTCTCTCTCTGCGTCGGAGCGCGAACTGGCCGAGCTGGCTCGCGACTTCGCCCAGAAAGAGATCGCCACGCGCGCGCCGATCGCCTGGGACGAGGGTCGCTGCCCCACCGATCTGCTGCGCGAGATGGGCGAGCTTGGGCTGCTCGGCATGCTCGTGCCGGAGCAATGGGGCGGCATCGGCATGTCGACCGTCGGGTTCGTCGCCGCCATGGAACAGATCGGGCTCGCCGATCAGTCCGTGGCGGCCGCGGTGCAAGCCCACGTGACGATCGGCTCCCTGCCACTGCTGCTGTTCGGCAACGACGAGCAACGGGAGCGGTGGCTGCGACCACTCGCCGAGGGCCGTGCGCTCGGCGCGTTCGGACTCACCGAGCCGGGTGCTGGTTCGGACACGCGCAGCATCTCCACGCGCGCCGAACGCCAGGACGGTGGCTGGCGGATCAACGGGCAGAAGACGTTCATGTCGAATGCGGGGACGGACATGTCCTTCGGCGTCACCGTGCTGGCTCGCACCCAGGACGTCGACGGCAAGCCGCGGTTCGCGAGCATCGTCGTCGAAAGGGACACGCCCGGCTTCACGATGGGGCCGAAGATGCGCGGCATCGGCTGGCGCGGCTTGGACACTCGGGAGCTGTTCTTCGCCGACGTCTGGGTGCCGGACGACCACCTCATCGGCGATCCGGACCTGGGTCTCAGCCAGTTCCTGGCAACGCTGGAGGTCGGCCGCATCTCGATCGCCGCACTGTCGCTCAGCCTCACTCAGGCCGTGCTCGACCTCGCGACCGAGCACGCGAAGAACCGGGTCCAGTTCGGTCAGCCGATCTCGTCGTTCCAGGCCGTGCAGTTCAAGCTGGCGGACATCGCGACCGAGCTGGAAGCGGCGCGCTGGCTGACCTACCGGGCGGCGTCGCTCCGCGACGCGGGAGAGCCGTTCCTGAAGGAAGCGTCGATGGCGAAGCTCAAGGCGAGCCGGCTCGCGGCATGGGCGGCGTCCGAAGCAGTGCAGATCCACGGCGGCACCGGCTACATGCTCGACTCTGCGGTCGCACGTTTCTATTGCGACGCGAAGGTGCTGGAGATCGGAGAAGGCACGAACGAAATCCAACACATGGTCATCGCCCGCGCGCTGGGTTGCTGAACGGCCCGCTGCTGAGTCAGAACGCCGCGATTCGCCGCAGCGTGGCGGCGATGACCTCACGGTCGGGCAGCCAGGCGCGTTCGAGCGCCGGCGCATAGGGCGGCGGCGTCGCAGCAGCACCGATGCGCTCGATCGGCGCATCGAGGTCGCACAACGCCTCGCGCGCGACCGTCGCGGCGATCTCCGCACCGATGCCGAACGGCACCACTGCTTCATGCGCAATCACCAACCGACTGGTACGACGCACCGACTCGAGCACCGTCTCCATGTCGAGCGGCGCCACCGTGCGCAGGTCGATGACTTCGACCGAGATGCCCTCGGCAGCGACCGCCTCCGCAGCGGCCAGCGCCTCGTGCACCATCCGGGACACCGACACGACTGTCACGTCGCTCCCCGGCCGGACGACCGCGGCGCGTCCGATCGGCACCAGGTGGTCGTCCGGTGGCTGCGGCCCCTTCATCCCGTAGAGCAATCGGTTCTCGATGAAGACGACCGGGTTCGGGTCCTGGATCGACGCGCGCAGCAACCCGTAGGTGTCAGCCGGCGTGGACGGCATCACGACGGTCAGACCAGGGATGTGCGCAAGTAGCGCTTCGAGGCTCTGCGAATGCTGACTGCCGGATGACCGTCCGGCACCGAACTGGGTGCGCACGGTGAGCGCCATCTGCGCACCGCCGCCGGTCATGAACGGCATCTTCGCGGCCTGGTTGAGCAGCTGATCCAAGCAGACGCCGAGGAAGTCGACATACATGACCTCGACGACGGGACGCATCCCCGCCATCGCCGCGCCGACGCCGAGGCCGACCACGGCGGTCTCTGAGATCGGTGTGTCCCGGACCCGGTCGCCGAACCGCTGCCGCAGCCCGCGAGTCAGCCCGAAGACATTGCCACCGTCCCCGACGTCGATGCCGGCGATGAAGACCCGCTCGTCGGTCTCCAGCTCGGCCTCGAGCGCGTTGTGCACTGCGTCCATGGTGCGGAACAACGGCGCGTCCGAAGCGGGCGGCGGTGGCTCGGCAACGACCGCGCGCGGTCGAGTGACGAACTCGAACACGTCACTGGGGTCCGGGTCGGGCAGTGCGCGGGCAGCGGCCACGGCCTCGTCAAGCTGTCGGTCGACCGACGCCGCGAGAGCGTCGATCTCGTCGGCGCCGACTCCCGTGTCCAGCAGTCGCTGCGCGTGCACCACGAGCGGGTCGCGTCGCTTCCACCCGTCCAGCTCGTCGGGCACCCGATAGCGCTCCGGGTCGCCCTCGTAGTGCCCGTGCCAGCGGTAGGTCGTTGCCTCGACGAGCACCGGGCCACGGCCGGCGCGCACCGACTCGACGACGCCGGTCATCGCCTCCGCCGTAGCGACGACGTCATTTCCGTCGACGGCGACGTAGCCGATGCCATAACCGGCCGCCCGTTTTTCGAGCGGCGCGGCGTGCTGAGCGGCCGCGGGCGAGAACTCGGCATAGCCATTGTTCTCACAGAAGAAAACGACCGGCAGGCGCCATACGGCAGCGAGGTTCACCGCCTCGTGGAAGGCTCCGTGCGCGACCGCACCATCGCCGAAGAACGACACCGCTACGCCGTCGTCCGCACGCAGCTGGGCAGCAGCCGCTGCGCCTACCGCGATCGGGACGCCCGCGGCCACGATGCCGTTGGCGCCGAAGATGCCGAGCTCCGGATCGGCAATGTGCATCGAGCCGCCGCGACCGCGGTTGGTGCCCGCGTCCTTGGCCATCAGCTCGGCGAACATGCCGAGCGGGTCGAGTCCTTTCGCCAGACAGTGCCCGTGACCGCGATGGGTCGAGGTGATGACATCGGTACGGCGCAGCGGCCAGCAGGCGCCGACGGCCGAGGCCTCCTGGCCGATCGACAGATGAACGAAGCCGGGCACCTCGCTGTCCCGGTAGAGCCGGGCGACTCGCTGCTCGAAGCCGCGGATGAGCAGCATCCGCCGGTGCAGCTCGAGCAGGTCCAGCGTCACAACCCGGTACTGTAACGATCGGTACAAAGCATGGGCGGGAGTCGAATGAGAACCGTCGTCATCAACGGCGCGGGTGGCGCACTCGGCGGCGCGCTCTCACGAGAGTTCGCCGCAGGCCACAACGTGGTCCTGAGTGACATCAGCCAAGCCGCCCTGGACACGACAGTGGCCTCGCTGGAGTCGTCCGGCGAGGTCGAGACGCTGACCGCAGATGTGAGCGAGTTCGAGCAGGTCGAGGCAGTTGTTGCCCGCGCGCTCGATCGGTTCGGTGGTGTCGACGTCTTCATCAGCAACGCCGGTGTGCTCTCGTCCAACGGTCGCATCCACAACCTGGACACAGCCGACTGGGAACGCGCATTCCGAGTCAACGTGCTCGGAGCGGTCAACGGCATCAAGGCCGTGATTCCGGTGATGCGCAAGCAGAAGTCAGGGTCGATCGTGTTGACCGCCTCAGTCGCCGGGATGACCGCGTGGTCGCATGCGGCGCCGTACTGCGCGACGAAGGCCGCTGTCATTCAGCTCGCCAAGGTTGCCGCTGTCGAATACGCGCGGGACGGCATCCGGGTCAACTGTGTCTGCCCGGGCACGTTCCTGTCCGCGATCCACGAAGGCCTTCCACAGGAGGCCATCGACGCCATCGCGGCCAAGCATCCACTGGGCCTGGGCGCGGCCGACGAGCTCATCGGCGCTTACTCCTATCTCGCGAGCGACGCGTCGCGATGGACGACCGGATCGGCACTCGTCATCGACGGCGGCTATTCAGCGCCCTGATCGCGTGCTGCCGCCGACGCTGATTCCCTGAATGAAGATGTCGGCGAACTGCTTCGCAACGTCACGTGGCGAGTGGTTGGGCTTGAGCCATAGATAGGTGTAGTTGTGCATGCCGAGCCAGGCCATCGCGGTGAGTCGCGGCTCGAGGTCGCGGAACTCGCCGGACTCGACGCCGTTCTGAAGGATCGCTTCGACATTCGCCTCGAACGCGCGGCGCCGTTCGCGGAACTGCTCGGCGCGTTCTCCCGTCAACGCGGGGAACTCGTGCAGGAACACCCAGACGTGATCCGGATAGCGAGCAATGATGTCGAGCAGCTCGTCGCCGAGCATCATCAGCTGGTCGCGCGGTGATCCACCCGTCGCCGCCACTCGTTCAGCGCTCGAGCTGACCTCGTCCATCACGCGGTCGTGGATAGCCGCAAGGAGCTCTTCCTTCGACCCGATGTAGTGGTAGAGCGCACCCTTGCCGAGCTCGTTGGCGACACAGAGCTCGGCGATGCCGGTTGCGTGGTAACCGCCACGAGCGAACACGTGCGCCGACGCGTCGACGATTGCTTGCCGGCGCTCCTGCCAGTGCGGGCTCCTGGCCACTACCGTCCCTGCCACTGCGGCGGGCGCTTCTCGGCAAACGCGGCAAGCCCCTCGGCGCTGTCGTCGGCGGCAAGAACCTCCGCCAGGAGCCGCGCCGAGAGCTGCCGCAGCGAGTCCTCGTCCTCCTCATTCGAAGCATGTATGACGCGGCGGCTCGCACGGACCGCGAGCGGGGCCGAGTCGACGATCCTGGCGGCGACTCGTAGCGCCTCGTCCAGCGCCTGCCCCGGCTCCACCAACCGGCTCACCAATCCGAGGTCGTAGGCCCGCTGAGCGTCTATCGGGTCACCGGTCAGCGCGACGTCCATCGCCACCGCGGGCCCGACCGCGCGGGGCAAGCGATAAAGCCCGCCCGCTGCCGCCACGAGGTTGCGCTTCACCTCCGGCAGGCCGAACGCCGATCGTGTCGTCGCGACCACGATGTCGCACGCGAGCGCCAGCTCCAGACCTCCGGCCACCGCCATTCCGTCGACCGCGGCAACGATCGGCTTGGTGCGCTCGCGGAAGACGAATCCGGCGAACCCGCCGCGCTCGGTGTGCAGGGGCGACGCGTCGCCGGCCTCCTGGATGACCTTGAGGTCCGCACCGGCGCAGAACACCGGCCGCTCCTGCTCCCCCGTGTCGGCGCACAGCACCCCGACCCAGACTGCGGGATCGTCCTCGAGGCGGTCGACCGCCGCCTCCAGTCCGGCTGCGACCTCGCGGTTGACCGCGTTGCGAGCCTCCGGCCGGTTGAGCGTGATGACCGCAACCCGTCCGCGCACGTCGTACCGCACTGCCCCCTCAGCGACATCAGTGGGCATCGACGGTCCGCTTCTGGTTGGAACGACTGGTCGGTACATACTCTCGCACGTGACCGGCGCTCCCGAGATCCATGCGGACGTGAACTGGTTTGCCGTCCTCGCGCACCACGCGATGCACCGGCCCGACGCAGCCCTGACGGTCTTCGAGGGCACCACTACGACCTACGGCGAGATGACGGCGCGGGCCACCGAGTTGGCCGCCGGGCTGCACGAGCGTGGCGTGAGGCGCGGTGACGTCGTCGCGTTGCTCTCCTACAACTGCCCGGAGTTTCTCGAGACGGTGTTCGCCGCGAACTACCTCGGTGCGATCGCGATGCCCATCAACTGGCGGCTAGCGGCGCCTGAGGTGCGCTTCATCCTCGAGCACTCGCAGGCGCGTGCGCTCGTCTGCGATGAGGCACTGCTCGGGCTCGCGAATGACGCGGCCGCCGGTCTCGATGCACTGTCGCGGGTGTCCATCAGTACGACGACGTCCGACGGATGGACGCCGCTCGCCGATGTGCGGACAAACGCGACGGTGCCGCGCGCGATCGTTGCCGGGGACGACGTGCATCGGCTGATGTACACCTCCGGCACCACCGGGCGGCCGAAAGGCGTCATGCTCACGCACGCCAATCTGGCGTGGAAGAACCTTGCGCACCTCGTCGAGTTCGGGTTCACCCGCGACGATCTCGGACTCGCGTGCGGTCCGCTCTACCACGTGGGCGCCCTCGACCTGACGACGACGACGCTCATCGCCGCTGGTGCGACTGTCATCGTCCACCGCGTGTTCGACGCCGCTGCAGTCGTCGACGAGCTAGAGCGGTCGCGCGTGACGACTGTGTGGCTCGCGCCGGCGATGGTCAACGCGATCATGGCGCTGCCCGATGTCGAAAGCCGTGACCTGTCGTCGGTGCGCGTCATCATCAACGGCGGCGAGAAGATGCCGATCCCTTTGATCGAGCGGATCCAGCGCACGTTTCCGTCCGCATGGTTCGCCGACGCCTATGGCCTGACGGAGACGGTTTCCGGCGACACGTTTCTCGACCGCGACAGCATTGTGACGAAGCTCGGCAGCGTCGGCCGTCCCTGCCTGCATCTGGAGCTCGATGTCTGGGACGTCGACGGGCGGTCGGTCGCTGCGGGCGAACGTGGCGAGATCGTGATGCGCGGACCGAAGGTCTTCAAGGGCTACTGGCGCGACCCCCAGGCGACCGCGACGGCCTTTGCCGGCGGATGGTTCCACACCGGTGACATCGGGGTGCGTGACGAGGACGGCTATCTGTTCATCGTCGACCGGCTCAAGGACATGATCGTGTCCGGCGGCGAGAACATCGCGGGTTCGGAAGTCGAGCGTGTCCTCTACGAGCATGACGCGGTGCTCGAGGTCGCAGTCGTCGGACGTCCGGACGAGCGGTGGGGCGAGGTGCCCGTCGCCTACGTCGCCCTTCGTGCAGATGCGTTTGCGACCGCGGACGATCTGCTGCAGCATTGCCGAGCAAATCTCGCCAAGTTCAAGGTCCCGAAGGACGTCGTCTTCGTCGACGCACTACCCCGCAACCCGTCCGGCAAGGTCCTCAAGCGAGAACTTCGGACGCAACCTCGCTGAGAGCGTTGGCGACCCGCTGTGGCTCGGTGATCATCAGGTCGTGACCGGTGTCGATGCTCCATAACCGGTTCTCCGAGCGCGCCTTGTCCAGCAGCGCGTGGTCTCGTGTCGGCAGCGTCTGCTCGCACACGATGTGGAACTGCGGGATGGCCCAGAGGGCGTCTTCGTCCTCCGGCGTGGGCCACAGGACGAGCTCGACTCCGCCGACAACCTTGCCCAGATCGCGTGTCCACGTGATGCCCGCTCCGGCGACGAGCGACCGGCCGTTCTTCGGGTACGCCGCGTCGAGGTAGGCGAGGCGGCCGACTCGGTCGGCGGCCCGGTCTGCGACGCCGGTGACGACCATCCCGCCGTAGCTGTGACCGACGAGGATCACGTCGTGCGGGTCCTCGAACTGAAGCAGTTGTACGACGTCGTTGCTGTGCAGCTCGAGGTCGATCGCGGGACTCAGCAAGTGCGAACGCTCACCCAGCACCAGGACGTATGTCGCCATCAAACCTCTCGCTGTGGTGACTGGGCCCGCTATTGGTGATTGGGCAGATGAGTCAAGAACTCGGCCGACCACTGCATCAGATTTGCCGGGACCGTGTATCCGCTCTCAGCGTTGACGTCGTCCCAGTGCGCGGCAACGTCTTCGATCGACGGGTCGCCACCCTCGTGCACATAACCCGGCGCCGAGGCGATGAAGATCCGCGCGAACCGGCCGGCACCCGCGGCATAGACCTCTCCCGTCACCGGGCAGTCTTCGTGCGCGAGGTATGCCGCCATCGGCGCAACCAGCTCCGGTGCCATCTGTGTCTCGGCGTCACCCGAAGCCTCGCCGGCCATCCGCGTCATCGCCGCCGGCGCGATCGCGTTGACTCTGATGCCGTGCTTTCGCCCCGCCACCGCAAGGCTCCGGGTCAAGCCGATGACAGCGCCCTTGGCGGCGGCGTAGGACAGGTTGTTGGGCAGGCCGAACAGCCCGGACGACGTCGTCATCACGATGCGGCCGTAGCCCTGGTTCACGAAGTGCGGCCAGGCCGCGCGGGTCGTGTGGAACGCACCACCGACATGGACGTCGAGGTGTGCCGACAGGTTGCCGGCATCGGCCTCCGCAGGACCCGCCCAACGCACGATGCCCGCGTTGTTGACGATGACGTCGACCCGGCCGAACTCGTCGAGCGCGCGTTGCACCGCCGTCGTACCGCCATCGACGGACGCCACATCGCTTGCGTCCGCGACCGCGGTGCCACCCGCGGCAGCGATCTCAGCGACGACCTCGTCCGCGGGTCCGGCATCCGAGCCGACACCGTCAGCACTGCCACCCAGATCGTTGACGACGACACGCGCCCCTCGCTCGGCGAGCAGAAGCGCATAGGCGCGACCGATCCCGCGCCCCGCCCCGGTGACGACTGCGACTCGGTCGTCGAAGCTGTAGCGGCTCAGGCCGGCACCGGCGCCTTGAACCCGAGAACGCCGCCGAGCGTCCCACCGAGAATCGCGGCGCGCTCGTCGTCGGGCACACCGGCGAACTGCTCGGCAATGAGCTTGCGGCTGCCGCGGAACGTGCCCTCGGCGTGCGGGTAGTCGTTGCCCCACACCAGCGTGGACAGGCCGGTGATGTGCCGGCAGGCGACGGCGACCGGGTCGTCCTGGAACTGCACGTGGAACTGCCGCTTGACGTAGTCGCTCGGCATCAGCGGGTAAGGCCACTTCTCGTTCAGCCGGAACAGCTGTGCCATGTCGGGTTGGTCGCTCGCCGGACGTGAGTCATCCCAACGGCCGAGCCACCAGTCCGCGTCCTGGCCGATGCCGGTGACCCAGCACTTGTCCATGCCGCCGAGGAGCGACGACAGCCAGTGCGCGTTGAACTCGATGAGGCAGAAGTGCAGATCGGGGTAGCGCTCCGGAACTCCGCCACCGATGAGCTGACACATGAGCTGTTGCGGGACGAGCGTGCTGTAGACGGCCTGCGTGATCATTCGCTTCGCCGCAGCCTTGTCGTTCATCGGCTTGTTGACCTGTGCGGCGTTTTCGAGGACGACCTTCAGCGTCACGGCTTCGGTGTCGTCGACCTTCACGCCACCGGTCTGTGTGTGGAAGAAGATCTGTACGCCGTTGGCGGAAGCGGCTGACCACACCGGGTCGAGGTCGCGCGTGTAGTAGTTCCGCGGCGGTGTCGCCGGCAAGAGGATCGCCCGGAAGCCCGCAGCGGCAACACGTTCGATCTCGGCGACTGCGTCGGGGATGTCGGTGATCGGAATCGGTGCCGTCGGACACAGCCGGTCGAAGTATGGCGAGAACCGCTCGGCGACGTAGTCGTTGTAGACGCGGGCATGCGCCATCGACAGCTCGTGGTCGTCGGAGTAGAGCCCGAACAACGACAGGTTGGGATGCATGACCTGAACGTCGACGCCGTCGAGTTCCATGTCCTCGAGGATCAGTTCGGGGTCGCCCTCGGGCGTTCGGCCCTGGGTTTGGCGGTAGCGGGAGACTGTCCAGCCCTCATAGCCAGACGTGTGCAGCCGCCGGAAGACCCGGGCGCCGCCCTCGAACGGCGGGTCGACCTCGAAGTCCTCTTCCCACACCGCGCGGTCGCGCAGGTGCTTGGGCAGCCGGGTCTTGAAAAGGTCGGTCGGCTCGAGCACGTGCCCGTCGCCGGAGACGACGAAGTCCGTAGCCATGAAGTCCTGGTTGGTCATGCGGATGGCTCCCAGTACCGTTCTTGGAACGATCGGTACACCGTACCGCTCGGCGGACGAGGGAGACAACGCGGTGCCGAAGCGCTGGACGCAGCGACCGCCCGGCTCGACCTGGGGCGACTGGGGCGACGACGACGAGCTCGGGCGCATCAACCTGCTCACTCCGGACAAGGTGTTGCAGGGCGTCCGGGAAGTCGAGGCGGGACGCAGCTTCTGCCTCAGCCTGCCCCTCGACTTTCCCGGCGGCACCGCACTGAACCAGCGCCGCCATCCGCCGAAGCTTGCGCCGACCGAGGACATGAACGGCAGCCCCGGCGTCTTCTACAACGTGCGCATGAGCGAGATGCCGGACTTCGGCGATCCGAAGTATGTCGACGTGTGGGCGGACGACGTCGTCACCCTTTCCCTGCAGTACTCGACCCAGTGGGACTCGCTCGCCCATGTGGGCGCCGAGTTCGACGCGGACGGCGACGGTGTCGACGAGGCCGTCTACTACAACGGCTACCGGGCCGGCATCGACCTCGTCGGTCCGCAGGACGACGCCGCCGGCGACGGTGGCGGGCATCGATGCTTCGCCCGCCATCTCGGTCTCGAGCACATGGCCTATAGCGGGGTGCAGGGTCGCGGCGTGCTCGTTGATCTGGCACACCACCTCGGTGACGAATGGCGCGGTGTCGACCTCGCGATGCTCAAAGAAATCATGGCCGCCGACAACGTCACGGTCGAGCCCGGCGACATGCTCTTGCTGCACACCGGCTTCGCCACGCGCATCATCGAGTGGAACCGCACACCTGACCCACGCAAGCTGTTCACGACGTCGTCGTACCTCGACGCCCGCGACGAGGCGCTCTTGCAGTGGATCGCCGACTCGCAGATCTCCGCGCTCGTCGCGGACAACTACGCGGTCGAGGGATTGCTCGGCAAGGACAAGGACCCGCGCCGGCATTCGTTCCTGCCCTTGCACCACCTGTGCCTGTTCAAGCTCGGCGTGCCGCTTGGCGAGATGTGGTGGCTGCATGAGCTCGCCACGTGGCTGAGGGAGCACAAGCGCAGCCGCTTCCTGCTGACCGCGCCACCATTGCGTCTCCCCGGGGCAGTGGGCTCGCCCTTAACTCCCGTCGCCACCGTCTGACGCGTGCACCGCGGCCGCCCCGGCACTCATCAGCTCGACCGCTTGCCGCCGCGGCAGCGTCCCGAGCGGCGACGGGCCGGCCGGGTCGGGCATGCCGTAGCTCCAGGTCGGCCCGTCGGCGAGGTGCGCGATGGCCTCCGCGGCGACGTCCGCCGGGTCGGCGAGGCCGTCCATGTGCCCGCCGCTGCGTTCGAGCGAACGCTGCAAGGACGGCGTGTCCGTCGGACCAAGGACAAGAGCGAGCACATCGACGCCCACCTCGCGCCATTCGGCCCAGAGACCTTCAGCGAGGACGAGATCGAAAGCCTTGGTCGCGCCGTAGACCGACAGCGTGTCGCCGCCACACCACGCCGCCCCTGAAGTGACGACGATGACGCCACCGCGACGACGCGTCGCCATGCGGCCACCGAAGTGGGAGCAGGCCTCGAGCACCGACGTGCAGTTCCGCTGGACGAACGCGCGCATCTCGTCGAGGTCGCGGTCGAGCATGCGACGGTTTACGGTGTCAGCGCCGGCGTTGTAGACGAGTAAACCGACCTCGAGGTCGCTGGTCGCGGCAGCAAGTTCCTCGATCGCGGTCGGCGTGCTGAGGTCTAGCGCCAGCACCCGTGTCTCCACGTCGAGTCGCGCGGCAAGGTCGTCGAGCAGCGCCTGCCGTCGAGCGACCAGGACGAGGTTGACTCCGTGCTTGGCCAATTCCGCCGCGAACGCTGCGCCGGTGCCATCGGACGCCCCGGCGACGATCGCCCAGGGGCCGTAGTTACGCATGCGAGCTCAGCCGAAACGCCTTGAAGTCGTGCTCCTTCACCTTCGCGATCTCCTTGTGCAGCTTGGGTCGCCCGCCCGAGTTGAGCAGGAACCGCCGCGGCTTGCCGGGCACGTTGGTACCGAAGTAGTAGCTCTTCTCGGTGAACGACTGGCGAGCGACGTTGCGCTCGATCATCGCGACCCATGCGTCCTCTGCAGCGGGGTCAACCTCGATGACGTCGTAACCGTGGTCACGGGCATAGACGAGGGTGTCGGTGACGAAGTCGACCTGGTCGCCGTTGTAGCGCGGGTTGTTGCCGGCGGCGGCGTGCGGGCCACCTGGGAAGAAGAGATTGGGGAAGCCCACGGTCTGTACGCCGAGGAATGTGGTCGGACCGTCGGCCCAGTGGTCCGCCAGCGATAGTCCGTAACGCCCGCGAATGCCCATGCGCAGCAGCGCACCGGTGCCGAAGTCGAAGCCGGTCGCCCACACGATGAGGTCGAACTCCTGCACTCCCTCAGTCGTCTCGATGCCCGTCTCGGTCACCCGCATCATCGGTGTCTCGCTCAGCGCAACCAGCGTGACGTTGGGCTTGTCGAACGTCTCGTAATAGCCGGTCACGAACGGCGGCCTCTTCTCACCGAATCGGTGATCCTTGGGAATCAGCTTGTCCGCTGTGGCTGGGTCGTGCACCACGCTCCGCACCTTGTCGGCGAGGAATTCACACCACGCAGCGTTGGCGTCGGCGTCGAAGAGCAGGTCGGTGTAGTTGCTCGTGAGCTTCTGGAAACCAGGGCTCGCCCACATCCGCTCGAAGAACGCGCGGCGCTGCTCCTCGCTGTCGTCAGCCGCCTTGCGATCGCATGGTTCGTGCAGGAACCCCGCCGGCGAGGTGTCCAGAGTTTCCTTGATGGAGGCGAACTCTGCGCGCAACCACTCCTGCTCGTCCGCGGAGATCGGCGAGTTGTTGAGCGGTGTGCACCAGTTCGGCGTCCGCTGATAGACCGTCAGTGACGCGGCTTGATCCGCGATGACCGGGATGATCTGCACGCCGCTCGACCCGGTGCCGATGACCGCGACCCGCTTGCCGGCGAAGTCGACCGGCGTCGACGGCCATAGCCCGGTGTGATGCTGCTCGCCGCGGAACTGATCGCGGCCCGGCACGTCCGGGAAGTAGGGGATCGACAGGATCCCGGTCGCCGCGATGAGGAAGCGCGCCCGCACCTCCTCGCCTTCCCCGGTCGACACGGTCCAGGTCGCGGTCGGTTCGTCGTACGACGCCGACGTGACCCGCGCGCCGAATCGCATGTGCCGCCGCAGGTCGAACCGGTCAACCACGTGGTTGAGGTAGTCCTCGATCTCGGGCTGGCCGGCGAAGTGCTCCTGCCACTCCCACCCGTCCCACAGCTCCTTGGAGAACAGGTAGCCGTAGCTGTAGCTCTCCGAGTCGAACCGCGCGCCGGGGTAGCGGTTCCAGTACCAAGTGCCGCCGACACCGTCCCCCGCCTCGAGCAGCTGCGCCGAGAAACCGGCCTCTCGCGCGCGGTAGAGCTGGTAGATCCCGGTGATGCCCGCACCGACGACGAGAACGTCGGCATCAACATTGGGTGCCATGAGAAGACCATTCTACTAAACCGTGGTGTACGTTCTCATCGTGCTGTACCCGATGGAATCACCTGACCGGGCACCGAAGCAGCGCTACTACGACGCGGACTTCTACCGGCTCGAGACGGAGCAGCTCTGGCCGCGCGTGTGGCAGATGGCCTGCCGGCTGGAGGAGATTCCCCAGCCGTTCGACTTCGTCGAGTACGAGTTCCTCGACCAGTCCGTCATCGTCGTCCGGACCGAGGACGGCGGCGCGCAGGCGTTCCAGAACTCCTGCCGGCATCGCGCGGTCCGCGTCGCCCAGGGCACCGGCCGCTGCGAGTCCGGCTTCGTCTGCCCGTTCCACGGCTGGTGCTACGGACCTGACGGCAAGAACACCGCGGTCACCCGCAAGCGCACCTTCCGGGAGGAGAACCTCCACCCGGAGGAGCTCGACCTCGTCCCCGTGCAGTGCGAGACGTGGGGCGGCTGCGCCTGGATCAACCTCGATGACGCCGCTCCCCCACTGCGTGACTGCATCGAGCCGTTTGCGTCCGTCATGGACGAGTGGCACTTGGAGACCATGCGCGCGGAGTGGTGGTTCGCCTGCCGGCTACCGGTCAACTGGAAGCTCGCCGAAGAGGCGTTCCAGGAGCAGTATCACGTGCTCGAGACGCACCCGCAGCTGCGCATTCCTGGCCGGATGGTCCCGAAGACCGGCAAGCCGTTCGACCCGCAAACGTGGATGGACGGCGAGCTCCAATACCTCCGGACGATGAGCGACGGCATGGCCGGCATGGTGCATGCGACCGACGTCGCCGTAGCCGAGAAGTTGCGCCACACGATCGAGTTGCCCACCGAACCTATGGACGCGATGGCGACGTGGCAGCGGACCCTGAACGACGCCGTTGTCCAGCACCATCGGGACGCGGGTGCAGTCATCCCCGATCTCAACGATCTCGAGAAACGCGAGATCGGTGAATCCATGTATTACTGCTTCCCGCACTTCTTCGTGCTGCCGATGTACAGCAGTGCCTCGCAGTACCGGTTCCGGCCGCTCGGTCCGGAAGAGACGCTGATGGAGATCTGGTCACTGACCCGATTTGCACCGGGCAGCGAACCGGCCACACCGCCGCGGCCGGAGGCTTGGGAGCCCGACGACCCCCGCTGGCCGCCGATCCCGCGGCAGGACTTCTCCAACCTGCCGAGGCAGCAAAAGGGCTTGCATGCCAAGGGGTTCGACTACATGCGGCTGTCCGCCGAAGCCGAAGGCGGCGTCTCCAACTTCGAGCGCATGGTCGACGGCTTCCTGCGCGGCCTGCCCTATGACGATCTGCTTCCGGCACTGCGCAAGATCAACGTCAACCCGCTCGAGCAGCCGATCGCGGACCTCGGGTTCTGACGTCAATGGGCTCGTATGACGCCGCCACCGCTGAGGGCATCCGTCAGGCGATCGCGGCCTACACCCAGGCACTCGACGACGGCCGTACCGACGACCTCGTCGCGACGTTCTGCTCCGACGGCAGCATCGACATCCCGTTCATCGGCGCACATCAAGGGCACGACGCACTGCGTGAGGTCTACGGGGCTCTGGTGCCACGGGTGCCGCAACGGCACCTGGTCGCCAACACACTTGTGGTTGACGCGAACGAGCACGAGGCGCACGCAGTAAGCGACATCGTCTTCCTGCTGCGCGGTGAGTCCGGCTGGTCCGTGCAACTGGTCGGCCGCTACACCGACACACTTCATCACACCGACGCCGGTTGGCGGTTCCACCACCGCGCCGCCGAGTTCGTCACCTGATGGCCGACCCGCGACTCTCGCCACTGCCACCGAAGGAGTGGCCGCCGGAGATGCGTGCCGCGCTCGCACCGCTGACTCCACCGACGCCGCGCGCACCGGGCCATCCGAAAGGTCTGAACCTGCTCGGCGTGTTCGCGCGGCACCCAGCCGTCACGCAGGCTTACAACACGTTCGTGCGGCACCTGCTCTTCGAGTCGACCCTGACTCCTCGGCAGCGCGAGCTGACCATCCTGCGCGTTGCGGGGGTTCGAGGCGCGGACTACGAGTTCGCACAGCACGTGGGCCCTGGCATGGACGAGGGGCTCACCCGCGAGGAGATCGCGGCGTTGCGCGGCGCCATCGACAGCAGCCGGTGGGCGCCAGAGGAGGCGGCGCTCCTCACCGCGGTCGACGAGCTGGTCGCTGACGCGCGGATGTCGGACGAGACGTGGAAACTGCTCGCGGGAAAAATGACCGACCAGCAGATGCTCGACCTCGTCTTCACCGTCGGCGCTTACGACCTCCTGGCCATGTTCCTGCACACGTTCAACGTTCAGCTCGACGACGACCTGCAGCCCTGGACAGACATCTAGAGTTCTACTCCCGTCCGATGTGTTGAGTGCGACGAAGATCGCCGTTAATGGCCAACTAACGGCGCGTTTCGTCACACTCAACTTGCTCAGTGCCGGTCTGCCTTATAGCGATTCGCCGCCGTCGAGCGCGATGACCTGACCGGTCATGAAGCCGGCCGGCTCGCTGACCAGGTACGCGGCGAGGGCCGCGATCTCGCTGAGGTCGCCGATCCGTCGCATCGGCACGCGTTGGAGCACCCGCTTGTTGGCGTCCGGGTCGTCGTGCATCGGTGCGGTCATCGCGGTGTAGAAGTGGCCGGCCGCGATCGCGTTGACCGTGACGCCGTAGTAGGCGACTTCGTGGGCCAGGCTGCGGGTCAGCTCGCTCACTGCGCCCTTGGCCGTGTCGTACGCGCTGACGAACGGACCGTGCCGCATGGTCGAGTTGCTGACGACGTTGACGATGCGACCACCTCGCCGCTCGAGCATCGCCGGCAACGCCTCGCGCAGTAAGAACATCGTCCCGTCGAGATGCGTACCCAGCACGGATGACCACTCGTCGTCAGTGATCGGTCCGTCGAACGTGGGAAAGTGGGCCGGCGCATTCGGCAGCGGCACCAAGGACTTGTAGAGCAGGTTGCCCGCGTTGTTGACCACCGTGTCGACCGGTCCCAACGCGTCGGTCACCTCGACGTAGGCGTCGTGCACCCGGCCGGAGTCGGTGATGTCGACCTGGACCGCGAGCGCCTTGCCGCCACTTCCCTCGATCTCGCGACGTACGGCGTCGATCTCTTCGGCAGATCGCGCCCACACGGCAACCTGCGCGCCGAGCTCGGCAAACGCAAGAGCGATCGCCTTGCCGATTCCTCGCCCACCGCCCGTGACGATCGCCGTGCGGCCGTCCATGCGCAGCATGTCAGCCAGCATGTTCACCGATCAGCTCAGCCAACGTCGTCAGTGGTGCCTTCGATGACCAGACCTGGTCGAGGATGTTCATCTCTCCCGACTGTGCGCGGCGATAGAGCTCCTTCAGCGGGGTGTTGAGGTCGTCCGCCTCGATCTCATAGATCGTCAGGAACGTATGCGCATCCTCGCCGCCACCGACGACGCGGAACCTGCGTACGGAGACGAACCCGGGCACATCGAGGACCTCAGGAATGTGCGTGTTCTCGTACCACTCGTCGTACGCCGGTTCGTGCTCGGCATCCAACGGACTGGACTGCACGACATAGACGGCCTTCGGCATCAGTCGAAGACCCCGATCCCGGCGGCCTCGTTGCGCTTGCGCCACTCCTGGCGCGGCATCCGCGTCACGTCGACGTCCTTGGCCAGCGCGCGCAGCGCGCCAACGGTCGCCTGCTCCTTCGGCGTGTGCTTGAACGGGTCCCAGTCGAAGAACCGGCAGGCATTCTGCCAGGTGATCTTGTGGATCTCGTCGTCCTTGCAGCCGGCGTCCTGAAGCTCTTTCCAGGAGTACTCCGGCGACTCCGGCCAGGTGGTGTCGGTGTGCGGGTAGTCGCACTCCCACGCGATGATGTCGATGCCGATGCGATCGCGCAGCAGCAAGCCCGACGGGTCGGTGATGTAGCACGCGAGGATGTGCTCGCGGAAGACCTCAGACGGCAGCTTGCCGCCGAAATCTTCGGCGTCATGCAGCCACGCCTGGTTCTGCACGTGCCGGTCGATCCGGTCGAAGTAGAACGGGATCCACCCGATGCCGCCCTCGGACAGCGCAACTTTCAGGTCCGGGAACTGCCGCAGCGTCGGGCCGAACAGCAGGTCCTGAGCAGTGATGGCGCTGATCTGACACGCCAGCACCATGAGGTGGTCGACCGGTGCCTCGGGGGCGCGCTTGATGACGTCAAAGCCCGCGCCGATGTGCAGCGAGAGCACCATGTTCTCCTCGCACAGCGCCTGGAGCATGGGATCCCAGTAGCCGGAGAGGAAGCTGGGATAGCCCTGCACATGTGGCGTCTCGAGGAAGCTGATCGACCGGCAGCCCTTCTTGGCCACGCGATGGATCTCGTCGACGGCGAGGTCCACGTCCCACATGGGCACCATGCCGAGCGGGATGAACCGGTCGGGATAGGCACCGCACCATTCGTCGATCGCCCAGTCGTTGTAGGCCCGGAGCATGATGAGCCCGAGTCCCTTGTCGCGACCCTCGGCGAAGGTGCGGGCGTTCCAACCGGCCATCGTCGGGAAGTTCATCTGCGCGAGCACGCCGTTGGCGTTCATGTCCGCCACGCGCTGATGGACATCGAAGCAACCTGGACGCAGCTCTGTGTAGGAACCGGGGTTGAACCCCCACTCGTCCGGTGGCCAGCCCACTGTCGCCGCCATGCCGAACGACGTGCGCGTCTTCTCGCCCTGGAACACCCACTCGTCCACACCGTCGGAGTTGCGCACAACCTTGGGCACCTGGTCCAGGAACTTCGCCGGCACGTGGTTCTTGAACATGTCCGGCGGCTCGATCATGTGGTCGTCGATGCTCACCAGAATCATGTCGTTCATGTCCATGGCCGTAGCCTCCCAGATGTCGGTACGAAGGAAATGCGGTCGGCAAAGTCGCCGTATCGCTCCTCGACGACGGTGGTGACTTTGTCCGGCGGCGCCACGACCGCGAAGGCATCAAGAACGTCGTCGCTGATGAGCGAGCTCATCGTCGACCAGTCCCCCGCCTTCGACAGCTTGGTGAGGTCGGTGCCGAGATCCCCCCACCCGTGGAGCTCGAGCAGGGGCCGATACGTCGGAGTCGAGGCATAAAAGGCGATCTGCGAGCGAATACCTGTCACTGCGTGGTCGATCTCCTCGTCCGTTCCCGTGGCGCAGAAAACGCTCACCTTGACCGTGAAGCCGTCGAGGGTCTTGCCGGCCGACCGCCGGCCCTCGAGCAACGCCGGCAACGTGCATTGGCGGATCCACTGCGGCGACGAGAACGTGTGGCAGATGAAACCGTCCGCGACCTGGCCGGCGATCCGGGTCATGGCGGGACCGACACCGGCGACATAGATGGGTGGCGGCCTGAACTCGTGGTGCGGCGGAACGAACATCGGCGTCATCAGCGTGTGCCGATAGTGCGTGCTGTCGACCTCGAGCGGCTCGCCTGACGACCACGAGTCCCAGATGGCCCGCAGCGCAAGAACGAAGTCGCGCATCTGTTCCGCCGGCTGACCCCACGGCATCGAGAAGCGACGCACGACGTGCGCGCGAACCTGTGATCCCAGACCGAGGATGAACCTGCCGCGGCTCACTCGTTGCAGGTCGTTGGCCGTGTAGGCGACTGTCATCGGCGATCGCGCGAATGCGATGGCGATCGCGGTGCCGATCTGCAGACGTTCGGTCGAGGTCGCCGCGGCAACAAGCGGCAGGAAGGGGTCCGCCGACACTTCCCCGGTGAACACGCCGGCGTAGCCGTCGGCTTCAGCGTCGCGCGCGACTGATGCGGCCTGCTCGACCGAGCCGAGATAAGTGTCGAACAGCATCACGAGTGCTGGGCTCCCGATGTCTGGGCCCCCGAGTTTTGGACCCGGCCGCGCGCGACCACATCGTCGAGCCGCGCGCCGACATGACGTGTGCCGGCGGCCCATGTCTCCGCGAGGTAGCCCTCCATCAGATGCGCCTCGTCGAGGGTTGTGGCGTTGGCGATGCGTCGGTAGTGCTGCAGCAGTCGTCGTACGCCGTCCTGGTCGTTGCTCGCGATGTGCGCGGCGAGATTGTGCGCGAACGGCAGCAGCTCGTCGTGCGCGACGACGTGGTTGACGAGGCCCCATTGCAGCGCGGTTGCGGCGTCGATGAAGTCGCCGGTCAGCGACATCTGCACCGCGCGAGCCCACCCCACTGCTTGCGCGAGCAGCACCGTCATGCCACCGCCGGGCATGATGCCGACCCGCGCATGGGTGTCGCCGAACCGCGCCCGCTCGGACGCGACGCGCAGCGTGCACTGGAGCGCGAGCTCGAGCCCCCCGGTGACGCACACGCCGTTGACCGCCGCGATGATCGGCTTGTCGATCACGGGGATGAACCGGTAGAGACCGTTGACGTCACGCCCGGGCCGCTGCCCCGGAGTGTCGATGACAGAGGTCGCCGAGCCGTCGCCGGCGGCCACTTCCTTGAGGTCGACGCCGGCGCAGAACGCCGGGTACGCGCCGGTCAGGACCACGACGTCTACCGCAGTGTCGGCACCAGCCGCCGCGACGGCTTCCCACAGTGCGTCACCAAGAGCGCGGTTCAGCGCATTGCGGACATCAGGGCGGTTCAGGGTCAGCGTCGCTACCCGGTCGGCAACCTCGACCAGCAGCAGCGGACCCGAGTCGCTCATTGCTTGGTGCGCATCCGATCGAGGTTGGCGCGCAGCTCGGCCGAGTCGAATGACCGGCTCTCGGCCGACAACGCGAAGTCGATGGTCGCGAGCACTGCCCGCTCGAGGTGCAGGTTGATGACCCGTTTGGTGTCCTCGACCGCGCGTTGCGGCAGCTTGGCAACCCGACGGGCCCATTCGAGCGCTTTCGGCATCACCTCGTCGTCGGCGACGACGTGGTTGACCAGGCCCATCTCGGCAGCCCGCTTCGCAGGAATCCGGTCACCGGTGAACGCATACTCCTTCGCGAGCATGAGCGAGGTCATCAGCGGCCAGGTGATGGGCCCGCCGTCAGCGGCGACGAGCCCGATCAGCACATGCGGATCAGCGAGGTGCGCGCTCTCAGCCATGAACGCGACGTCAGACAGCGCGACAAGGCTGCAACCGAGGCCAACTGCCGGGCCGTTGACAGCCGCGACGATCGGCACCCGACAGCCCGCCATCCCGGTGACGATCTGGCGGCCGTGGGCCAGCGACTCCCGACGCAGGGCCGGGTCCTTCGTCAGCTCGTCGAGATAGTCGAAGTCCCCGCCGGCGGAGAACGCACGGCCGTTGCCGGTGATGACGGCGACCCGGGCATCGGCGTCTGCGTCGAGCTGCGGGAAGAGCTCGGCGAGACCTTGGTGGAGCACATGGTTGGTGGCGTTGAGCTGCTCGGGACGGTTGAGCCGGATGATCCGGATCGGCCCGTCGGCCTCGACCTCGATGACGTCGGGCACGTGGTAATTGCTCATGAAGGAAGCCCCAGGATTCGAGTGGCGACGAGGTTGCGCTGGATCTGCGCGGTCCCGCCCATGACACTTTGGGCGCGACTGTAGAGATAGACCTTGAGCCACGAGTCGTCGCGACCGCCGTGCCCGGAGCCGCCGATCGCCAGCGCGGCGTGTCCCACGGCTTGTTCGACTTCGGTCATGAGCAGCTTGTCCACCGATCCCTCGGGTCCATGGGAGATGCCGTCGAGCCGGTCGGACAACCGGCGCGCGACGTGACAGCGCAACATCTCCGCCTCAACGAGAGCCCAGGCCAGCTCGCGCTTCTGTTCACCGTCGTAGGCGTTGGGCTCCGCGCGTACTTGCTTCGCCAACGCGTTGACAGCCTTCTTGTAGCGCGCCACATAGCCAAGCTCGCCGGGCTCCCGCTCGTGACTCACGACGGTCATCGCGAGGCGCCAGCCCTCGCCGGGCGATCCGATCATGTCTTCCACCGGCGTCCGGGCGCCGTCGAAAATGACCTCGCCGAACTCGCGGGTGATGCCGTTGATCATGCGCAGCGGCTTCTGCTGCACGCCCGGCTGCCGCATCGACACACGGAACGCGGACAACCCCTTGTGCTTAGGCACGTCGGCGTCAGTGCGCGCGAGCACCAGACACCAGTCCGCCGCGTCCGAGTAGCTGGTCCAGATCTTGTGGCCGGTGATGACCCACTCGTCGCCGTCGCGCACCGCCCGGGTGCGCAGTGACGCGAGGTCGGATCCGGCTTCCGGCTCGCTGAACCCCTGACACCAGCGGTCCCGGCCGTTGACGATGCCCGGCAGCAACCGACTTCTGATGTCGTCGTTGCCGTGCTCGAGGATGCCCTGCACGAGGTAGCCGAGGCTGGGTCGCGGCGGCGCCCCGGCCGCGGCGATCTCCTCGTCGACGATCGCGTCATAGACCGTGGGCAGCTCGTGACCGCCGATGTCCTTCGGCCACGACAACCCGAAGAAACCCGCGTCATACAACGCCTGATGCCACTCGGCCTGCGCGGCCCAGTATTCGTCTGAGGTTGACGACGCCGGCAGGTCTGGCGTGTTCGAGGCAAGCCAGTCGCGCAACCGCGCGCGGAAGTCCGACTCGGTCGGCGAGTCGCCGAAGTCCATCAGAACACCTCGTGTTCGAGAATGCGGGCGAGGTTCGCACCGACGCCGCCAAAGAGGTCGGTCGAGACGAGCGCGCGACGCAAATAGACGTGTGCCATGCACTCCCAGGTGTTGCCTATGCCGCCGTGCACTTGGATGACCGTTTCACAGACCGACTGTGCCGCTCGCGCGCAATAAGCCTTGGCGGCAGCAGCCGCCGCCAAAGCCTCTGCCGGTGGCAGCGCATCGACGGCCCAGGCCGCATGCAACGCGATGCTCGCGGAACCAACCGATGCGACGTGAGCATCGGCCAGGAGATGTTGCACGGCTTGGAACGACCCGATCAGGGCGTCGTACTGCTTGCGGTTGAGGGCGTGATCACGCGCGAGACGTATGGCGCCGCGCATCACCCCGACCAGTTCCGCGCAGGTGAGCGCGAGACCGAGCGCCGTCCACTGCACGAGATCGTCCGGCGACAGCGGACATGCGTCGGTAAGCGGCACCGCCGTCGATCCGGCGGCGAGGTCGACCACGCCGCGGGTCAGGTCGACCGCCCGCTCCAGCGCCGACAGCGGCACCTCGCCCAGCCGATCATCATCGGTCAGGACCAGTGCCGATGTGCTCTCGCCCGCGTCGACGGCGATCGCCGGGTCGGTAAGCACGTTGCCGGTGGCCCGCGCGGATGCCATGAGATCAGTGCCGAACGCCACCGTCTCCCGGCCGGAGGCGGCTGCGATGCCTGCTCGTCGGCGAAGGTCGGCCGCGAGGACCGGACCGATGAACGCCGAGTCAGCAGCGCCGTGGGCAAGCTCCTCGGCAACGATCGCGACCTCGACACCGGATGCCCACGGACGGCCCGCCTCTTCCTCGGCGCGCAGGTCTCGCCACCCCGCCGCGTCGACAGCGGCGTCGAGCTTGCGCGCGCGTTCCTCATCGTCGAGGTCACGCACCGCATTCGGTCCGAGGCGGTCGACGAGCTGCGCCACCGCGTCACGCAACGCGCACTGCTCGTTCGACAAGCGGACGTCCATCAGGTCGCCGTGTCTTTCAAGGGCGGCTGTGCCCCGACGCGCCGCTCGAGCCGGGGCGCCCACTCGTCGCGCAGCGTGCGGCGCAACACCTTGCCGGACGGCAACCGAGGAATCTCGTCGACGACGACGACCGCTTGCACGTGCTTGTAGGTCGCTAGCGAGTCCGCGACCAGCTGCTGGAGCTCCGTCGCCGTCACCGGATGGGTGGTGTCGACGGAGACAGCCGCCACCGGCAGCTCACCTGCGCGCTCGTCGGGAACGCCGAAGACGGCGCAGTCCCGCACGCCCGGGTGTCCGTGCAGCACGGCCTCGATCTCGGCCGGCGCGACCTGGAACCCGTTGACCTTGATCATTTCTTTGGACCGATCGGTCAGGTGGACCCAGCCCTCCGGCTCGAGCCAGCCGACGTCGCCGGTGCGATACCACCCGTCATCGAACGCGTCCGCGTTTGCCTCATCCGGCAAGTAGCCCGCCATCACCGATGGGCTGCGCACCTGGATCTCACCGACCTCCCCCGGCGGGAGCACCTCGCGGGAGTCGAGATCGATGACACGCAGCTCGACACCCTTTGGCGGCAGGCCGGCGGAGTCCAGGCGCCAGCGCTCCGGCTCGTGCACGGGGTTGACCGCGATGACAGGCAGCTCGCTGGCGCCGTACGCCGGAAGCCACCGCACGCCGCTTCGTCGCGTGACGACCTCAGCCACCGCGGGCGTCACCGGCGTCGCACCCCACATGATGTAGCGCAGCGACGAGAGGTCCATCTCTTCGAGCCGCGGATGGTTCGCGATCGCCAGCGCGATGGGTGCGACCGCCATCTCCAACGTCATGCGGTCGGACTCGATGCGGCGCAACACTTCATCGAGATCGAAACGCGGATGCAGCCGAACCGTCGCACCGGCAGCGGTAGCGGTGAACAGGTTGAGAAGTCCGAGGATGTGCGACGGCGGCGTGGCGACCTGGAAGCGGTCGTCCCTGGTAAGTCCGAGGGTCTCGACCCAGTGGTCGACGGCGTGCGCCATCGATCGATGCTTGTGCCGGACCGCCTTGGGCAGACCAGTCGTGCCGGAGCTGAACACGAAGACCGCGTCGTCGTCGAGTGTCACGTCAACGGTCGTGCGTCCGACGCTCACCGCGGCCGCGCCGGCATCGAGGTCGCGGACCCGTGACTCATCCAGCAAGTCGGTGAGGATCGCAACGCCCGGACCGTCCGCCACCGCGTAGCTCGGCGCCGTGAGGTCGACGGCCGCGCCGACCTCACGCTGTTTCCAGGCAGGGCTGATGAGCACCGTGGCCGCGCCCAGCTTGCTCACGGCGTTGATGACCGCGACGAACTCCGGCCGGTTTCCCGACATGACAGCGACCCGGTCGCCGCGACCCACGCCCGCCGCCGCTAGCTCTCCGGCGAAGGCCTCGGCGCGAGTGTTGACCTCGGTGTAGGTGCAGCTGTCGTCGCCGAACAGCAGGGCCGGCCGATCGCCGTAGTCACGGGCAGCCGCTTCCAGGGCATGGTGCAGCGGCTCGAGCATGGAAACATTGTTCTCGGTATTGAGAGTGGGGTCAACGCGAACCGGCGGTAGGGTTTCCGCATGGCCAGGGATGCCACCCCGACGGTAGCGCCGACCGACCCCGAGCTCCGGGCGGAGATGGTCGGCAACGTCCGGCGATTCGTCGCACGCGAGGTCCTCCCGCACGCCAACGAGCTCGAGCACGCGGACGAGTTCCCCGAGCAGATCAACGCTCAGATGCGCGAGCTCGGACTGTTCGGAATCACGATCCCGGAGCAGTACGGCGGCCTCGGCCTCGACCTGCTGACCTACATCGGCGTGGTCGAGGAGCTCTCCTATGGGTGGATGAGCCTGTCGGGCATCCTCAACACCCACACAATGCTCGCGACGATCCTCATGCATCACGGCACCGAGGAGCAGCGACAGCGGTGGCTCCCGTCGATGGCGACCGGCGAGAAGCGGGGTGCACTCTCCCTCTCGGAGCCTGACGCCGGCAGCGACACCCGCAGCATCACCTGCCGCGCCGTGCGTGACGGCGAGGAGTACGTCGTCAACGGAACGAAGGCCTGGGTCACCAACGGCGAGCGCGCCTCGCTCGTCGTACTAGCAGCGAAGACCGACGAAGGCATCAGCGCGCTCATCGTCGAGAAGGAACCGGGCCCGAAGTTCGAGGGCATCAGCGTCAGCAAGAAGGTCGGGAAGCTCGGCTACAAGGGCATCGAGACCGTGGAGATGTCCTACGTCGACCACCGCATCCCCGCGGCCAACCTGATCGGCGAAGCCGGGCGCGGCCTGCCGCAGATTCTCGGCGCTCTCGAGATCGGCCGCATCAACATCGCCGCCCGTGCGGTGGGTGTGGCGCGCGCGGCGTTCGACGCGGCGATCAGCTACGCGCAGCTGCGGACGACGTTCGGCAAGCCGATCGCCGAACATCAGGCGATCCAGATCAAGCTTGCGGAGATGGCGACCCGGCTCGAAGCGTCGCGGCTGCTCACACGCAGTGCCGCGGAGCGCAAGATGGCCGGCGAGCGCTGCGACGTCGAGGCCGGCATGGCCAAGCTGTTCGCCAGCGAAACCGCCCTCGAACTGTCGATGGAGGCGATGCGCATCCACGGTGGCATGGGTTACACCGACGAGCTCCCGGTCGAGCGCTACTACCGCGACGCGCCGCTCATGGTGATCGGTGAGGGCACCAACGAGATCCAGAAGCTCGTCATCGCCCGCGGCTTGCTCGCCCGCGCCCGCGGCGACTTGCCGCGCTGACCCGTAAGGTCCCGAGAATGCAGACGCAGGAGCTTGCCGGCAAGGTCGCCATCGTCACCGGTGGCGCCGGCGACATCGGGCAGGCGACCACCGCGAAGCTCGTCGACGAAGGTGCGCGCGTCGTCGTCGCCGACATCGATGCAGACCGCGGCACCGAGGTCGCCGGCCGGTTCGGTGACGCGGCGGCCTTTCACGCCACCGATGTCAGCGAGCTCGACCAGGTGCAGGCACTCGTCGACTTCACAGTCGAGCGCTTCGGCGCGCTCGACATCATGTTCAACAACGCGGGGATCGGCAGTCCGCTGAAGCGGCTGCTGCCGGACGACCTCAGCGACTTCCACCGCATCATGGGCGTGAACTTGTTCGGCACCATCGCCGGGACCCAGCGCGCAGCGCGCTATATGAAGGAGCACGGCGGCGGCGTCATCATCAACAACGCCTCGATCGCCGCGATCAACGCCGGCGCCGGGATGATCTCCTACCGGACGTCAAAGGCTGCAATCGCGCACGCGACGAAGTGCATGGCGATCGACCTTGCGCCATACCGCATCCGGGTCAACTGCCTCACGCCCGCGCACATCCGCACCGGCATCACCAACTACGACATGGGCCCGGTGCTCAAATACATGCAGCCGCTCGAACGTGAGGCGCAGCCCGAGGACGTCGCCAACGCGGTTGTCTTCTTGTCGAGCGACCGCGCCGCTCAGGTGACGGGGATCGTGTTCCCCATCGACGGCGGCACCACCGCCGGTCCACCGATGGCCCAGACCCAGCTGATCATGTCGACCAACCAAGACCGTTGAGTGCGACGTTCACGTCCTTTTCAGGGCCCCAGAACGAGCGTGAAGGTCGCACTCAACCGGCTGTGACGACCACGCGGACGCGGCCGAGGTTGGGGACGCGGGCGTGCGGCCACCTCGTGTCACCTCGGCGTTGCGAGCAAGCCCGCAGAGTCGGGAAATAGGTGCCGGGCTCGGTGAACGTGTGCGACACACGGAGCGTGCAGCTGGTCTGCGAGCCGTCGATTTTCGTCTCCTTGACGGCGTAGTCTCCGCTGCCGTCGAAATCCCACTCTGCTGACACGACGTTGCCAGTGCCGGGCGGTACGTCGACAACAGCAACGAACTCGACGGTTTGACCAACGGCGACGTCCACGCGGTCGCGGCCATCGACGGTGAGGTCGATCGTCGGCTGCAGGCCCTTGCGGTCCGCAGCAGTGGCGGGGACGTGCACCTGGCCGTCGACGACGTCGTAGACGGTGCTCGGCGGCGGCGAGATTCCGCGTTCGGCCCAGGCGGCGAGATCGAGCAGCGCCTGCTGCAGCACGCCGGCGTAGCTGAGGTAGCGAGTTGAACCGACGGGTCGTGGATCGCCGGGCATGTCCATCGGTGCCATGTGCATCGCGTGGTCGATGAAGTAGAGGCGGAACCGGTCGTCGGCCTCCGCCCCCTGCGCCTTACGAATTAACTGCTCATACCAAGCGGCCTGCCAGGGGTAGGCGGCGTCGTCCATGAGCGTCTCGACGACGATCATCTTCGCCGAGAACCGGCCGTTCTGGACGGTGCCGGTGCCGGGCTTGCTCATCGGCCCACCCAGCAGCATGGGCCGCTGCGGGTAGATGGGCTTGCCGTCGATGCAGAAGTAGTTCCACACCGGATAGTCCGGGTGGACCTGGTGGCGGTGGTAGGTCTGGAAGGCAAGGTACGGCGAGTTGTCGATGACAACCTCGTCGCCGGCCTTCACCCCGCCGAGTCCCTCGAAGTACTTCTCACCGACACCGGTCAACACGATGTCGCCTTGGACGCCGACGATCCAGAGGTTGCAGCCGCTCGCCGAGCCGCTGGTGAACGTGAGCATCGCGCCCCGGACGTCGCCGTCCGGCAGATCGTCGATCTTGACCGCGGCAACGATGTCGGAAACCGGCACACCACGTGGCATCGCAAGTGGCAACGGAAGGCCGAGCTCCGCCGCCTCATCGCCCATGATCGGCTTGGCGATCGTTGTCTTGTGCTGGATCCGCGCACGCAGCAGCGACTCGGTGGGATTCGCCCCGAGATAGCCGGGAACCGTCCAGAACTCTTCGAAGTAGGTAGGGTCGAGCCGCATCATGTTGTCGGCCCACGCCGCCCACACTGACGTGTAGCTCCGGGCGAACTTCTCGTAGTGGAACCAGGCCCGCGGCGGGAAGCCCATCGCTGTTGCTTCAGCGAGTGCTTCGCGTTCCTCGGCGCTCAGCCCGGCATACATGTCACCACTGCCGCCCGGCTCGATCGCATCGACGATCTGCGGGAACTTGTGCCAGAGGATCCGCAGGGCGTGCGCTTGCACCGAGAACACGTTGGGCAGCGACTGCGGGCTGCCGATGACGAACGGAATCCCGCCGTCCCACACGTCGGTGGTGTTCTCCAAGCAGGCGATCGTCTTGAAGCCGCCACCGCTGCCGCCGTAGCAGTAGCCATACGGCCGATGCTCGCCGTACATCTCCGCGGCAACGACACGCGAATAGCGCGCGGCCGCGGCGCTCGCGCGGAAGCCGGGAACGGTGCCGTCCTTGCCCGGGAAGGGATTGAGCCGGCCGAGGTTCGACTCGACGAGGTAGGCGCCGTTGTCGATCGCAAAATCGATCGACGCCCCCATGCCGACGAGAAAGCCGGCGCCGGCGGCGTGCTCGGTGCCGGACATGAACATCAGCGGCTGGAAGAAACGGCCCTCGTAACGCTCGGCCGGCGGGAAGTAGTAGGAGAACCGCAGGTCGGTTCCCTCGAACCCGCCATGCACGTAGCGATGCCGGACCGGGCTGTCGCGCCACTCGTCGACGTCGATATACGGCTTGTCGAACTCCGGGTCCTTAGAGCCCGCGGCTCCCCAGGCGCTACCGCTCAACGCGCACTCCCCATTCGCTGGTATACGACGTAAAGGGGACTCTCTACCGCACTAAGCAGGGTGTCAAGGCAGGAGCAGCCGGGCGTGCAGCCCGTCGCACAACGCTCGCACCGCCAGCTCGAAGTCCGCCGCACTGTCACGTTGTGCCGTGAAGACCAGGCGCGCGTTGGGCAGCAGAGCGAGATGCTTGTCGTCGACCGGCCAGTCCATCTCCTGGTAGACGAGCTCCTCCTGAACCATCCCGGTAATGGCCAGGCTGCTCGTCACTGCAGCAGTGACGGCTCGCTCCAGCGGAAGCCCACTCTGTTGCCAGAGGCTGAGCCAGCGCTCGGTCATCGGGAAGATCGACGGCGTCCACACCCGGTAGGTCTGGCGCAGCTTTCCGATGGCCGGATGGTCGACCGCGGTCTGCCGCATCCACTGCGCGACTGCCCACAGATCGTCACGCCAGACGCCGGTAGGAGGCGGCAGCGGACGTTCGGCAATAGCCGCGTCGACGAGCAAGGCGACGAGACCAGACTTGTCTGAAACATGGTGGTAGAGCGCCATCGCGGTGACGCCGAGCTCCTCCGCGACTGCACGCATGGTGAAGCCCGCGGCGCCGTGCTTGTCGGCCACGCGAACTGCCGCCGCGGCGATGCTCTGCAGACCCAGGTCCGGCTGCTGCGCCTGCACTGCACGCGAGCGACGCGTCGCACGAACTGCCATCGGCGTCGTCTCCCCACCTGTCTTGACACCGATCTTAACGGATGTAGACATTGGGCTATACGCCGTACACCCGACAAATCGAGGCTCGTGGTGAATGCGACTCCCCTGCTGGTCCTGGCCCTCCTTGCTCTCGCCGGATGTGGGACCACCGTCTCCGGCACGAGTGCGCAGGGGCAGGTGGGGACGACTGGCCTGAGCGCGCCGCAAGCGACCAGAGCGAGGACCGGCGGAGACGGGGTGACCGCTGGAGCGGCCGTGGCGCCGGGAGCCGCCCAAGCACTGTCGGCCGGCGGCACCGTGGGTGCCGGTCCGGCGACTGCACCTCTCGCGGCTAATGGTGCTTCGAGCAGCTCCGCACCCGTCCCAAACGCAGGTCCGGGTGCGACGGTTGCTCGCGGTCCCCTCAAGGTCGGGTTCGTCGTCAGCAACTTCACGAAGACCGCCGCCGCCTTTGGCTTCGGTGCCGCGACAGATCCGCAACAGTGGTTCAAGTACCTCGTGAAGGACTACAACGCTCATGGTGGCTTTGGTGGGCGAAAGATCGACCCCGTCTACGCCACGGTCGACGGCGCTTCCGCGGACTGGAGCACCGCGTCGCAGGCCGCCTGCGCCCAGGTCACCCAGGACAACCACGTCGAGCTGGTGTTGTCCAACCTGTGGGTCAACGGGACATTGACGAACTGCCTGTTGAAGGCCGGCGTACCGCAGTTCGAAGGTACGGCGGAGACGTTGAACGACGAGCACATGCTGGCGCAGACGCCGAACCTGTTCCTTCCCGCGGGACTGGCAACCGACCGCGAAGGCGCCGCCGTGGTCAGCGAGTCGGTGCGGCTCGGGCTCCTGACGAACAAGGACAAGCTCGGCATCCTCTACGACGGCTGCGACTACAGCGTTCGCGGTGTCAGCGAGGGGGCGGTCCCGGCCGCCAAGCGCTATGGCATCCCGTATGTGGCGCTCGAAGCGAACTCGTGCGGAGGGGGTTTCGCCGACGTCGGCGCCTTCACCAGTGGTGTGCAGAGCGCGGAGCTCAAGATGCACAGCGAGGGCGTCACGAAAGTCATGTTCATCACCCAAGGTGAGAACGGTGCGCTGACGTTCTTCGCCCAGTACGCGGACTCGCAACACTGGAATCCCACCTACCTGGTCAGCTCCAACGTCACCATGCGGTACCTGGAGAGCCAGGGCACCATGCCGAAGGACCAGATGGTCAACGTGCACGGCACCGGCTGGACTCCCGCGGCCGACACGGACAACGCCCCGACCACCTCGCTAATGCGCGACTGCCTGAGCAAGACGAAGGCAGGAGGCGGTGCCGCGCCAACCAACATCAGCGACACCCTCACGATGTACGCCGCCTGCAACGCCATGGCCGTGGGCGACACTGCCTTGCGTGGCGCCGGCGGAGTCGGCGGACTCGCTGCACTGCAGGCGGCGGTGGAAGGGCTAGGCACCACCTTCACCAGCATCGCCACCATCGACGGCAGGACCCGGTTCGGAGCCGGCCGTCACGACGGCGCAACCGAGGTCGCCCCGTTCGCCTATGTGACCAGGTGCAACTGCTTCCAGTACGTCGGCCAGCCGCACCAGATTCCGTAGCTGCGCGAAACTAGGGAACCCGCTGCGTGTAGGGCGCGATGGTGCAGTAGAACTGGTCGCTCGTCGCGATGTCGGCGAGCGAGTACCTCGGGTAGCGGATGCCGACGGTGCCCGGCCAACCGAGGTCGACGCCGTCCACCTGGTGCGCGGCGGGTACTGCTGACGCGACAGCGGCCAGGCCGAGCTGGTGACGGACCTGGTCCTCAAGACGTACGACGAAGAAACCGCCGTTCGCCGAGGCGAACCAGAGCTCTCCACGCGTGGCGTCGTAGTGGATGTGACCCCACACGTGGTCGAGCAGCGTCGCCTGGCCTGGCCCCGCGACGTCGGCGGGGTTGAAGTACGCGACCTCGGTCGGTTGCGCGGGCTTGCGGACGTCGAAGATGCGGATGCCGGCGTTCCACATCGACGCCATCACGAAATGCGTATTCGTTGCGCTGTCGACATCGTGGTAGTGGACGGAGTCGTTCTCACCGTCGGCGATCTGGGTCTGGCAGTTCTGCGGCTCGTTGATCTCGAGCCCCATCTCCGACACCGTCTTCGGATGCGCAGGGTCGTCGATGTTCGTCAGGAATGGCTGCGAGGGACCGGCAAACGGGTTGGCCAGCTGTGGCACGCACCCGTACGCCGTGCCGAAGACGCTCTCCTCGGAGTGCAGCAGGTAGTGGTGACCGTTGATTGTCGCGGTCCGAACCGAGTGGCCGCGACCCGCGGTCTGGCTGACAACCTTCGCCGGCTTCGCTCCGTCGCTGGCGAGCCAGGCCCCGTCATCGATGATCGTGAGCATGTCGCCGTCCGGCGTCTGCCCGCCGATGTAGACAGTCTTGTCATCAGTTGCCCATGCCTCGTGCGAGTTGACGGGCTCGAGCGGGTGAATCGGCTCAGCCGCGGAAGGAACGACGTCGCTTTGCGGGCCGATTCCTTCTTGCGCGGCATTGATCGCATCGTTGAGGTTGCCGACGAACGTGATGTATGACGCTGCCTTCGGGCTGTTGATGTGTCGCCACATGCCGCGCAGGTCGACCGCCTGGATCGGAATCGTCGCGTAGACGTAGTTGCCGTCCGGCGTGACGGTCAGGTTGTGGATGTTGTTGGGCCAGTAGTACGTCGCCAACGTCTTCGGCGCGCTCGGGTTGTCGATGTGATGCAGGTGCGCGCAGTTCGGGTCGCGGGTGTCGTAGGTGTAGATGTCCATCGGCTTCGTATAGCTCTTCGGGTCGTTCCCGTACTGGCCCACGACGAGGACACCGGTCCCATCCGGCTTGGTGATCGCGTTGATGGTCTCGGAGGTCGCGACACCGCCGGGCATGCGCAAGATCTTCACCATCCGCGGCTGGGCGGGATCGTGCACGTCGACAACCGCGATCCCCGGACCGTTCTTCGTCGCTGTCGGCCGGCTGGTCACAACCGGTGGGTTGAAGAGGCTGGCCGTCGAACCGGACACATAGGCACACCTGCCGGCCCACGCCATGTTGGCGTTGGCATTGGGGCGGGAGTCGCGACCATCAGCGGTCTTGTTGAGCGGCGTGAACCCGACCAGCTCAAGGCCGCAGTTGTAGCCCTTTTTGGCCTCGCCGTCCTTCTGGTCCTCCTTGGGAACCTGACCCTGCAGCTCCGGCTCCGGGTGATCGTGCGCACCGCATTGATAGCTGTGCCGCACGACCGGCGCGGTGAGCGGGCTGTTGTCCCACGCCTGAGCTTGTACGACGAAGACGCCCGCGAGCGCCACGCCTGAAGCCAGAACTCCGCGCCGCCACAGCGTTGATGTCACCGGACAAAACGTAAGTAGACGCCCAGACAGCGTCAACGGAGGTCGAGATGCAGCGTCTCCAGCCCACGCAGGAAAAAGGTCGGGAGGTAGTCATAGCGCCGGGCCTCGGCCGGCCCGTGTTGCTCCTCGTCGATCGTGATGTCACGCGTCCGGTCGAGCAGCCGGTTCAACGTCACCTTGCCCTCGGCGCGTGCAAGCGGCGCGCCCGCACACGTGTGGATCCCGAATCCGAACGCGACGTGCTGGCGCGCGTAGGCGCGGTCGATGTCGAACTCGTCGGGGTTCTCGAACGCGCGTGGATCCCGGTTGCAGGCACCCGGCGCGAGCATCAGTGACGCCCCCGCCGGGATGTCGACACCGCCGAGGTTCGTGCGCACCCGCGTCATACGGAACTGCGTCCGCAACGGGCTTTCGAGCCGCAGCGTCTCCTCGATGAAGTTGGGGATGCGCTCTCGGTCGTCGCGCAGGAGCTTCTGCAGGTCAGGGCGCTCGGCGATCGTCCGCAGCGCGAAGGACAGCATCCGGACTGTCGTCTCCTGACCGCCGACAAACAGGTTCGCAGCGATCAGCGCCGCATCCTTCACTTCCGGGGTCGAACCGTCCGGGAAGGTTGCGGTCGCCAGGCCCGAGAGGATGTCCTCTCCAGGGTTGCGGCGACGCTGCTCGATGTAGTCGGTGAACCGGTCGTAGAGAAACTCCAGCGGCTTGTGGGACGCCGCCTCGTGCTTTCCGGTCGACAGGTGGTCGCGGAACGCCGAGTGGTCGGACTGGGGCACGCCTTCGAGGTCGGCGACGACGGTCATCGTGAACGGTTCGGCATATGCACTGACGAACTCACAGGATCCGGTCTCCACGAACGCATCGATCAGCTGATCGGCGTACTCCCACATGAAGTCTTCGTTCTCTTTCAACCGCTTCGGCGTGATCAGCCGCATGAGCAGATGGCGGTGATCGGTGTGCTGTGGCGGGTCGAACGTCGGCAGCTGGTCGCTGAAGGGCAGCTCGTGCCGGTAGCGCGTGATGAGGTCGGTGACATCCTCCGCGTCTTCCACGGGCACGGAGAACTGCACAAAGGGACCGCTGACCGCGTTGCACGACGAGTAGGTGCCCGACGCGTCCTCATGCACCGGGAAGGTCGCGGGGTCGCGGTAGATCTCCTTCGCTTCAGCGTGACCCGTGACCATGTAGACGCCGAAGTTCGGCTCCTGCCACACCGGGTTCTGCTCACGCACCCAGTCGAAGTAGGGATACGGGTCGTCCTGCACCGTGCGATCGCGGAAGAAGTTGACCGTCGCGAAATCCGTCATGTGCCTACCATCTGCTTCATGGGTGTCGAGGTTGAAGTCGACCGCGATGTCTGCATGGGCTCCGGACACTGCATCGTCGAAGCGCCCGGCGCGTTCGATCTCGACGACGACGGCATCTCGTTCGTCGTCGATCCCGCCGCGGCGTCAGAGGACACGATCGTCGACACCGCCCGGAAGTGCCCGACTCAAGCCATCAGCGTCTGGCGGGACGGCACCAAACTGCACTGAGTGGCGCGCGGCGACATAGCCGAACACCATGCTGTTGGCGATGCTCGCGCCCGGCCCCAAGTAGTGCCGACCCATCACCGTCGCCGTGATGTTGCCGGCGGCATAGAGGCCCGCGATGGGCTGGTCGTCCGCGCCGATGACCTGTGCATGCTCGTCGGTCAGCAGACCGCCGCACGTCCCGATGTCGCCAGGAACGACCTCGACCGCGTAGTACGGCGCCTCGTCGATCGGGCCGAGGCACGGATGCACCTTGCGGTTCGGATCACCGAGGCAACGGTTGTACGCCGACTCACCGCGCCCGAACTCGGGATCCTCGCCCTTGGCCGCGAACTCGTTGAACCGTTCGACCGTCTCGGTCAGGCCCGCCGCGTCGATCCCACACAGCGACGCAAGGTCCGCCAGAGTCCACGCCTGCTTGAGCCGACCGCTCTTCAACAGGTCGCGCGGGAACCACCCCGGATGTGAGCGAACGTGGGCGTAACGCTTGCGGTAGCGGTCGTCGAAGATCAGCCAGCACGGCACCGCGCGGCTCGTCTTGTCCCGGGCATACATCGCCTTGCCGACCTCCATGTAGGAGTTCGACTCGTTGACGAACCGCTTGCCTGCTGCGTCCACGTAGATGGTCCGCGGCCGTTGCCGCGCCTGGTCGAGCGTCGACTGGCCGAACCGTCCGGTGCGAGGCGACGGCAGCCACCACGCCTCGTCCATCAGGTCGGTCTTGGCGCCGAGCCGCATCGCAGCCTGCATGACCTCGCCGGTGTCGCCCGGGTTGGAGATCGACCACTTTCCCTGGTTGGGCTGGTCGCCGCCGTACTCGCTACGCATCTCGCGGTTGTGGGCGAACCCACCAGCCGAAAGCAGCACACCTCGACGAGCTTCGACGCGAGTCGATTCACCACCTCGTGTCACCTGAACGCCGACGACCCGGCCGTCCTCCACCACGAGGTCGTCGAGCGGCGAATCGGGCCAGACGGTGACGCCGCGCTCGAGCGCGATACGCAGCATCTGAGCGATCAGTGCCGCGCCGTTGGTCAGCAGGTCCTGCCGACGCACTCGAGCCGCTGCCGTACGCGTCGCGACACGCGCGGCGACGGCGAACGCATGCGGACTGCGGTTGTAGTGCGACAGCGAACGCGCCTCGTTCGTCATCACGGCCATGCCGAGACTCTTCGCCAGGCCCGACTGCAGCTTGTCCGCCCATTCCCCCAACGCATGTGCGTCATACGGCACCGACTCGATGCCACGCCCTTCGTCGCTGCCGCCCTTCGCGCTCGAGTAATAGTCGCTGTAACCGGGGCAGTAGACGAGCCGCACACCCAGGCGTTGCAGGAACGACACCATCTCCGGACCAGCAGTGAGGAACGCATGCCGACGCTCGTATGACGAAGCCGGGCCCACATCCCCGACGACAGCCTCGAAGTGCGCCATCGCGTCCTCGTAAGAGTCCGGGACTCCCGCCGCGCGCATCACCGGGTTGTCCGGGATCCATGCCATGCCGCCGGACATCGCCGTCGAGCCACCGATCAGCGCTTGCTTCTCAACGACGAGGACGCTCGCGCCGGCGTCAGCGGCGGCGAGGGCCGCGGTGAGTCCACCTCCGCCCGATCCGACCACGACGAAATCGACGCTGGAGTCCCAAGCCGGCATCCGAGCAGTTTGTACGACGTCGAAACAAATTGGCAAGCGGCCTCCGTCGTGCCTTGCGCGCACAACGATGTTGACCATTGCTACGACACCGAAGTAAGTTCAGGCCACCGACGGGTCGTGCTCCGCGGACGAAGGGACGAGGCAGCCGATGGCAACCAGCTCGAGCACCCTGACCTATCCGACTGAGGGACTGGGAGCACCGAAGGACCGGACGCCCGCGCCGCTCGTCGACACCGGGCTGCCTGCCGGCACGGAAGTGTTCTCGGCGGACAACCACATCTCGCTGGCGCAGGACATCTTCTACGAGCGTGCACCGGAGAGCTTGAAGGACCGCATGCCGCGCGTCCTCGAGGTGGACGGCGGCTGGGTGCTCGGCGTGGACGGGAAGTCGGTGCTGCCGCCGGCGTTCCTCGAGGTGCTCATGCAGTACGACCCGCTCCCCGGCTCGCACACCGGTGACATCGACGCGCGACTCGCCGCGCTCGACTCCGAAGGCGTCTCCAAGGAGCTGGCGTTCCCGAACGCGATCCTTGCGTTGTTCGGTTGGCCGGACCGCGAGGTGCGGGAAGCGTGCTTCCGGATCTACAACGAATACCTCGCGGAAGTGCAGGAACGTTCCGGCGGACGCATCTACGGCGTCGGCCTCATCAACTGGTGGGACGCCGAGGGCACCAAGCGCACGCTGACCGAGCTGAAGTCACTCGGGTTGAAGACGTTCTTGCTGCCGCTGTCGCCGGGCAAGGACAAGCAGAAGGTGCCGATCGACTATGCGAGCACCGCGATGGACGGCGTGTGGGCAGCGATCGAGGAGGCCGGCCTGCCGGTCTCGCACCACATCGGCGAGAGCCCGCCGGCGACACCCAACGAGTTCAACTCCCTCGAGATCAGCATGCTCCAGTCGGTGGCGCCGTTCCGCGACTTGTTCGGCAAGTACATCTTCGGCGGCATCCTCGACCGGCACCCCCGACTACGCATCGGCTGGTTCGAAGGCGGCATCAACTGGGTGCCGTCCACCGTGCAGGACGCGCAGCACCTCGGTGCGTCGTTCAAGCACCTGTCCAACCTCCAGGTGCAACACGACCCGAAGTACTACTGGGAAAACCACATGTACTCGTCGTTCGTCGTCGACCCACTCGGCCTCGAGCTCATCGACCACATCGGCGTCGAACGCGTGATGTGGTCCACCGACTTCCCGCACAACGAGAGCACCTACGGCTACAGCAATGCCTCAATCGCGGGCGTCGTCGAAGCGGTCGGCGCTGACAACGCCGCTGCAATCGTCAGCGACAACGTCAAGCGCTACCTCGGCGACAGTGTCCCCTCGCGCGCGGAGCACGGCAATTGACCGCAGGACTCATAGCGGCGGCGCCATCGGTGCACATCCCGGCCGCGCCGGATCTCGACCGGATGCGCCGGGACCGCATGCAGCGGCTCCGCGACGGAATGCGCGAGCAGGGCCTCGACGCCCTGGTGCTGGTCGGCAACACCAACGTGGTCTACGCGACCGGTGCGATCTGGCCGCTGGGGGACGCGGGGCGCGTCATCTTCGAGCGTCCCGTAGCGGTCGTGCTGGCCGACGACGAGACTCCACACCTGTTTTCGCCGCTGCACTTCGACGACCGGATGCGCGCGATCCTGCCCGAAGACCACCTGCACGGGCCGGCGCACCTCGAGTTCGACGAGGGCGTCGAGCTGTTCGCCGAACGCCTCGCCGTGCTGCTTCCCGCAAAGGCGTCGGTCGCCATCGACGAGTGGACACATGCGCTACGACGCGCCGGCACGCTCGCCGGGGCGAACGGCGTGCCGGTGGACGGCGGTCGCGTGGTCAGCAAAGCCAAGGCGATCAAGACCGCGGACGAGCTCGCGTGCATGCGTGAAGGACTGCGCATCACCGAGCAGGCCATCGCCCAGGTTCAGGCACGGCTAGCTCCCGGCGTACGGCAGACGGAGCTCACCGCGACGTTCCTGCGCACGATCTTCGATGCGGGCGCCGACGCCAACATCCTGGACCCGATTTGGCAGGTGATGCCGGCGCGCATCGCCGACGGGCCGTGGACGACAACCGGCGATCTCGCTTGCCCGCTCCTCTCGACCGAGCGCGAGCTCGCCCAAGGCGACGTGCTCTGGGTCGACACAGGCGTGAGCTACGAGGGCTTCCATTCGGACTTCGGCCGCACGTGGATCGTGGGCGACGAGCCGAGCGCCACCCAACGCGCTCAGTTCGCGAAGTGGCGAACGATCATGGACGCCGTGCTGTCCGTCATTCGCGCCGGCGCAACCGCGGCCGACCTGACCGCTGCTGCCATCGCCGCCAACGGCGGAACGAAGCCGTGGATGCCGCACTTCTATCTCGGTCACGGACTCGGCATCGACAGCGCGGAGATGCCTTACGTAGGCAGCGACATCGGCGACGCGTTCGACTCCTCGCTCGTCCTCGCCGCCGGCATGGTTCTCGTGTTGGAGCCCGTCGTGTGGGAGGACGGTGCCGGCGGCTATCGCGCGGAGGAGGTGCTGGTCATCACCGAGGACGGGTGGGAACCGATGACCGACTACTCCTACGACCCGTTCTGAGGCCGGGGTGACAGTTACCGGGGTCCGCCCCGACGCGGCGGAGCTGCGAACAGCGCGCCGCAACCGCGTGCTCGCCGAGATGGAAGCCGCCGGCGTCGACATCCTCATCACCGGCCGGGAAGCCAACGCGCGCTACATCGCCGGCGTACCACGTCTGTGGCTCGCGGGCTCGCGGCCGTTCGGCCCCGGCTGCATCTTCGTACGCGCTTCCGGAGCGATCCACCTCGTCAGCACCTGGGACGAAGGTGTGCCGGACGACATCCCGCGCGAACACCTGCACGGCATCACGTTCAATTCGCAGAACACCCTGGCGATGCTCACGGGCATCGAGGGCGCGGCGACCGCGCAAACGGTTGCGACCGACGGGTTGATGCCGTCGACATTCGGTCTGCTCCGCAAAGCTTTCCCGACAGCCGAGCTCGTCGATGGCGAGCAGATGATGCGTCGTGCCCGGTGCATCAAGATGCCGGACGAGGTCGACGCCATCCGCGAGTCGGTTCGTGTCGCCGAGCACGCACTCGCCGCTGCCCAGGCAGCCCTCGTCGACGGCGTTACCGAACGCCGGCTCACGGCCGTGTTCATGGAAGCGATGGCGGCCGCGGGTGTCACGACACCGACAACTCAAGACGTCGCGTGGACGACCTCGTCCAAGGATTCGTGGTCGCGGTCGACACGGGATGCAGCGATAAGCCCCGGCGATCTCGTTGCCTTCGATGCCGGCGTCATTCGCGACGGCTACGTCGGGGAGATCGGCCGCACCAGTGTCATTGACCGGCTCCCGTCGGGTAGTGAGGCGTTGCTGGGCCGATGGCAGGAGTTGTGGGATCGCCTGATGACGGCCTGCCGTCCGGGCGCCACCGGCACCGACCTCCTCAACGCGTACGCCGCGGCTGACGTCCCGCCGCCGCCGGTTCCCGTGGGTCGCGGGCTCGGGCTCGGCAACGATCTCCCGCTCGTGAGCCACGAGCTTCCGCGCACGGCGGCCGAGCAGCGGCTGGAGTCGGGCATGGTGCTCGCCGTCACCGCTTACGTCTGGCAAGAGGGTGTCGGTGGCATCTACGGCCAGGACCCGGTGCTCATCACCGATACCGGCCCGTCGTTGCTCTCCGCGAGCCAAGGGACAAGGAGTCTGACGCCGTGAGCGATGCCGAGGTTCCGGCAGCCGAGGACATCATCCGCTACGAGAAAGACCCGGCAACGCGGATCGCCACCATCACGATCGACCGTCCCGACCGGCTCAACAGCCCGACGATCGGCGCGCGCCGTCGTTATGCCGACTGCATCTTTCAGGCGAGCATCGACGACGACGTCAAGGTGCTCGTCATCCGCGGCATCGGCGACCATCTGGGCACCGGCGCCGACCTCGACGAGCTGATGGGCAAACGCAGTGGCGGGCGCGCGCTGCGGGAAGAGCTCGACATCGACGAGGACGACGACATCACGATCCCGCGCGGACGGTCCTACCGCGGCAGCGCCGCACTCGTCTACTGGTACGCCGACCCGCGGTCCGGCTGCCGCACACTCGCCGACTTCAAGAAGATCAGCATCCTCGAGGTCAAGGGCTACTGCTACGGCTGGCACTTCTACCAAGCCGCCGACGCCGACATCATCATCTCCTCCGACGACGCGCTCTTCGGCCATCCCGCGTTTCGGTACGTCGGCTACGCGCCACGCATGTGGCAGTGGGCGATGACGATGGGACTCCGCAAGTTCCAGGAGATGGTCTTCACCGGACGGCCGTTCACCGCTGAGCAGATGTATGACTGCAACTTCGTCAACAGCGTCGTCCCACGGGATGAGCTCGAGGCGGAGGTCGAGAAGTACGCCCTCGCGTGTGCGCGCACGCGCCCCGGCGACACGGTCTTCATGCAAAAGGTGTTCTTCAACATCATGAAGCAGCACCAGGGTGAATACATGGGCAGCATGCTCAGCGCATGGCTCGAGTCAATGGGCGGGCTCATGCGAGAGGACGCCGAAGACCGAGCCGCCACCCTCACCACGGAGACGATGGACGCGGGACTCAACACCACCGTGAAGGACAACGACAGTCGCTTCCCACCCGAATGGCGACTGAGCCGGTCGGGCCGACAGCAACCTCCGGCCGAATAAGCCATTGAGCCCGGAGCCTGTCGACCAATGAACACAGCGCCGCCGCTGACGGGCCTGCGGGTCGTCGACCTCTCGTCCTGGATCGCGGGCGGCTACTGCACCAAGCTTTTCGCGGACGGCGGCGCCGAGATCGTGAAGGTCGAGTCACCAACCGGTGATCCGCTGCGGCAATGGTCTGCATCCGGGACGGCGATTCCTGCCGATCGTGATGGCGCCCTGTTCAACTTCCTCGCCGCCTCGAAGCAGAGCGTCGTCGTCGACCCCGACTCCACGGACGGGCTCGCGTCACTGACGGAGCTGCTGCAGTCCGCCGATGCCGTCGTCTGGTCGCGCGGTTCGGCTGTCGCCGAGCATCCGTCGCTGACTCCGGCCGAGATCCTCCGGCGGCATCCGCACTTGACCGTCACGTCGATCACGCCGTTCGGCCTGCACGGACCGTGGGCCGACCGACCGGCGACCGAGTTCACCTTGCAGGCCTGGTCGGGCGGCATCGTCGGTCTGGGCCGCGGGACGGTGGAGCGCGCGCCCGTTCATGTCGGTGGTCAGGTCGGCGAGTGGTTGACCGGCCTCTTCGCGGCGATCGGGACACTCGCGTCAGTGCGACGCGACGGATCGGACGGTGAGCTCGTCGACGTCTCGATGCTCGAAGCCGAAGTGATGTGCCTGACGTATTACCCGGTGACGTTCTTCGAGCAGCTCGGCTATCCGATGCGCAAGCGCCGGAGCGTGCCGACGCCAGGCGTCGCCGCGGCGAAAGACGGGCTCGTCGGGCTGGGCTGCGGGACCGGTCAGCAATGGCTCGACTTCTGCGTCATGGTCGGTCATGACGAGTGGACCGAAGACAAGTCGCTCTTCCTCAACCGGACCGGCCTCGCCCCGACGATCGACGGGTGGGTAGCGGAACGCAGCGTCGACGAGGTTCGCGAGCTCGCGACCGCTTTCCGCATCCCCAACGCGCCAATCGTCAACGGAGCCGACGCAGCGTCATACGAGCACTTCCAGCAGCGGGCGACGTTCGTGTCCAACCCCGCGGACGGCGCGACGAACCCGCGCCCGGCCTACCGCTTCTCCTCCGCCAGGCTTCGCCCGCCGCAGCCCGCGCCGCGGCTCGGCGAGGATGCGATCGACGTCGCCACTTCGGAGCCCCGAGCCAGCCGTCGCGGTGGACCGCTTCCGTTCAGCGGCCTGCGTGTCCTCGACATGACGGCCTACTGGGCGGGGCCGCTCGTGGGACACGTCCTCGCGTTGCTCGGCGCCGAGGTCATCCATCTCGAATCCCCCACCCGACCCGACGGCGCCCGGCTCGTCGGCGGGGTGCCGCCGACCGAGGAGCAGTACTGGGAACGCGGCCCCATCTTCAACGCGCTCAACAGCAACAAGAAGAGCCTTGCCCTGGATGTCAGCGACCCCCGCGGACTCGACGTCGTACGACGCCTCGTAAGCACCTGCGACGTCGTCGTCGAGAACTTCACCGCGAGAGTGCTCGACCAGCTCGGCCTCGGCTACGAGCAGCTGCGTGAGGTCCGCCCGGGTCTCGTCATGGTGCGGATGCCGGGCTTCGGTCTGGACGGACGGTGGCGGGAGCTGGCCGCATTTGCCTTCGTCATCGAAGACGCGTCGGGGCTCACCTGGATGACGGGACATCCGGACGAGCTCCCGATCGAGCCATATTGCGTCGGCGACCCCAACGCCGGCCTCCACGCCTTGTTCGGCTTGATGCTGGCACTCGAACACCGCGACCGGACGGGCGAGGGGACACTCGTCGAAGCCGCCATGGTGGACGCGGCGCTCAACATCACCGCCGAGCAGGTCATCGAGCACTCGGCCAACGGCGTGCTGCTGAGCCGAACCGGCAATCGCGGACCCCTCGCCGCTCCGCAGAACCTCTATCACGCCGCCGGCCCTGACGACTGGGGCAGGGACGACTCCTGGGTCGCGATCGCCATCACCACTGACGAACAGTGGGAGGCGTTGAGCAAGGCGGTCGACCAACCCGACTGGGCGGCCGACCCGGCGCTCGCGACCGCGGCCGGACGCATGCAGGCGCACGACGCCATCGATGAGCAGCTACAAAAGTGGTGCCGGGAGCGAACGGCCGACGAGATCGTCGACGCGCTGTGGAGCGTCGGCGTTCCGGTGGGCAAGGTCATCCAGCCACACCGCCAACCGGATCTGGAACAGATGCAGTCGCGCGGCTTCTTCGAGGAGCTCGACCATCCGGTCGTCGGACGCTCCCGCTACAGCACCCTGCCGATGCGCTTCTCGCGCGGACCCGGCCAGCTGCACACGCGACCGGCTCCGCTCCTCGGCGAGCACAACGACGAGCTACTGGATCAGCTCGGTCTGACGAAGGCCGAGATCGATGCGCTCGAAGCGGACGGCATCATCGGACGGGCATTGCCCACCAGTAACGGAGCGAAGAGATGACGTCGCGAGCAGATTCACCGCGCCGGGGCGGATTCGAGCCGGCGCCGTTCGACGTCGTCGAGGCGTCCCGACGAGTATGGCTGCGCGACTGGAACCCGGAGGCCGCGTCGGGGATGGCGGTCTTCACCGCCGTCTTGCGGTCCTTCCAGCTGTTGAACGACGAAGTCCAACGCGTCATGCGCCGCCACGAGCTCACCTTCGCCCGTTATGAAGTGCTCGCCTGGCTGGCGACCGACCCTGATTCGTCGCTGACACTCAGCTGGATCAGCAAGACACTGCGCATCCCGCCGGCCACGGTGACGGACATCATCGATCGGCTCGAGCAGGACGGGCTCGTTCGCCGGGTCGCGCATCCGACGGATGCGCGGACCACGCTTGCTGTCATCACGGCTCGCGGGCGTCGTACGGCACGCAACGCCACGAGCGACCTCAACTCGAGCGTGTACGAGCAGATCGGTCTTGACGAGGACCAGCGCCAGCATCTGATCGACCTGCTCGCCGACCTGCGCGCGAGCGGCAACGAGTTCGACGTCGAACGATCAAAGGAAGTCATCGAGGATCTCGATGCCCGGCAATCACCCGGAAGGCGGAAGTCGTGGGCAAGCTAGAAGGCAAGGTCGCGTTCATCACGGGCGCTGCGCGCGGTCAGGGCCGTAGCCACGCTGTTCGGCTTGCCGAAGAGGGCGCCGACATCATCGCGGTCGACATCTGCGCGCAGCTCGAGTCGGTGCCCTATCCGATGGGAACGGCCGAGGAGCTCGAGCAGACGGTGAAGGAAGTCGAGAGCCTCGGCCGGCGCATCGTCGCGCGGCAGGCCGACGTCCGCGACGTCAACGCGTTGCAGCGAGCCTTCGACGAAGGCGTGGCCGAGCTGGGTGGCGTCGACATCGTCCTCGCCAATGCCGGCATCGGGCCGGGCGGCATGGCGTCAGCGGAGCAACAGTGGGACGACGTGATTGGCGTCAACCTCACCGGCGTATGGAACACCGGCCGGGTGACGATGCCCGCGCTGATCGATCGCGGGCGCGGCGGATCCATCGTCGTCACCAGCTCGACCGGCGGGTTGATGGGCGTCGGTGTGAATGCACCCGGATTCCAGGGCTACACCGCGGCGAAGCACGCCGTCGTCGGACTGATGCGATCGTGGGCCAACTACCTGGCGCCGCACTTCATCCGGGTCAACTGTGTGGCGCCGACAACGGTGCGGACGCCGATGGCGGCCGACGGCAACGTCAAGCTCATCCTCGAGCACGCACCGGAGCTCGAGAGCTCGCTGACCAACGCCATGCCGGTCGAGGCCGTCGACCCGATCGACGTCACCAACACCATTCTCTGGCTCGTGTCGGACGACGCGCGCTACATCACCGGCACGGTCATCCCGGTCGACGCAGGCGCCCTCAACCGCCGTTGACGCCGAGGAAGCGGCGGGCGAGCAGGGTGAGCTGAGCTCGCAGGGTCTCGTCGTCGCGCTTCGACACCAGCGGATGCATGACGGCGCCGCTGATCGCGGCGGTGAGCATGGCTGTCTCGAGGTGAGAGTCAGGCCCGCCGTCGGGCCCCATCAGCAGCCGGTTGAGCCGGCTCATGACCTGATGCAGATGCTTGTCGCGGGCGAAGAGACGGCCGATGACCGGATCGGAAAGGATTGACGTCGTCTGGCGGCGACGGGTGACGGCGAGGTCAACCATGCCTTGTAGGGCCGCGTCGCGAGCCTCGGCAGGCGAGGCTTTCGCCTCTGCTTCCGCCAGCACGGCCTCGACCGCTGCGAGCTCGTCCAGGGCAACCGCCCGGACGATCTCCTCTTTTGTCTTGTACTGGTGGTAGACGGCGGCTTTGCTGACGCCGATCTCGTCCGCGATCATCTGCAGCGACGTGCCGCCGACGCCGTGCCGGGCGAACAGCCCGAGTGCCGCGGCGATGATGCGCGCTTGAGCGGCGCTGGTCATTCGTTCCTGCCTTTCGCGACCTTCCTGTTGCTGGCCTAGCCGATCGGCTACTCTACCCGAACTAGCCGATCGGCTACCCCCGGGAGGACGCGGATGCCGGCGCTGAACGTGCAGCGGATAAGCCTCTGGATCAGCCTCGGTTTCGGGGCCGTGATGCTGGTCGCGTTCGTGGCGTTCCCGGGGTTCTTCCCGCCAATGTCGCCGCGGATGAGCGCCGATCAAGTCGCCGCGTTCTATCGCGACCACCAGTCAGCGATCCGGTTCAGCATGATCACCTTCAACTTCTGCAGCGTGATGCTCATGCCGCTCTACATGGTGGTCGTCTACCAGATGAAGCGGATGGCGACGCCGACACAAGTCTTCGCCTACAGCTATCTGAGCGCTGTCGTCAGCGGCGCCACGTTGTTCGCGCTCGCCGACTTGTTCTGGCTCATCGCGGCGTTCCGGCCGGAACGTGACCCGAACCTGACCATGCTGTTGAACGATCTCGCGTGGATCACCTTCGTCACGCCGGTCGGGATGCTGATCGGGCAGAACCTGTGTCTCGCTCTCGGCATCTTCTTCGACTCTCGGCCCAGGCCGATCTTCCCGCGGTGGGTGGCAGTAGTCAGCGTTGTCACTGCTCTCGCCATGGCGCCGTCAGCGGCTGCCGTCGCGGTCCGGACCGGTCCGCTGGCCTGGAATGGCGTCGTTTCGTTCTGGCTCCGGACCGGCGCCTACGCCGTGTTCCTGGCTGTGCTGTTCTTCGCCGCCCGGTCCGCCATCAACCAAGAAGAGCGGGACGAGGCCAGCGACGCGCTGGAGCCGATGGAGGCAGCAGGTGCCGCCGTATGACGGCCGCGCCCGACCGCACCGGCAAGCGTGATCTCTGGATCTGCTGGTGGACAGCGCCCGTCTTTTATCTGCTGTTCGGTCTCATCTTTGTCCTACTCACACGCGTCATGCCGCCACCCCGGCCGTCGATGTCAACGGCCCAGATTGGCGCGTTCTTCGCCGAGCATCGGACCACCATCCAGATCGGGTTCGCACTGCTGATCGTGGTGATCGCTGGGTCCGCAGTGTTGAGCGGACTTGTTGCCTACCAGATGAAGCGGATGTCGGTGCAGCCCGTCTTCGCCTACGGCTACATCGCCACGCTCGCCGTCGGCGCCGTCCCCGGATGCCTGTTGTGCGCGATTTCTTTTCTCACTGCAACATTCCGGCCCGACCGGGATCCGCACCAGATCGCGATGCTGTATGACGTCGCACTGCTGTCGTTCGTGGGCTCGCTCGGCTGCTTTGCCGCGCAGTATCTGATTCTCGCCATCGCCATCTTGCTCGACAAGAACAAGATCTTCCCGACCTGGTTCGCCTACGTCTCGATCTGGCAGATCGTCACTGAGCTTCTCGCCGCGCCGGTTTTCATCTTCAAACATGGCCCGTTCGCGTGGAACGGCGCCATCGCGTTCTACGAGGGCACCTTGCTCTTCGGGGTCTACATCTCGTGCTTCATCCCGCTGCTCCGCAAGGCGATCCAGCAGCAGCCTTCCGAGCGGCTGCCCGCATGACGACGCAGCAACTGGCAAGACGTCCAGGCGTCGATGCCATGTGGTTGTTCGTGCTGGGAGACCTGTTCATCTTCCTCGCGTACTTCGTCATCTTCATGATCTACCGACGCTGGGATCCAACGCTGTTCCTGGGCTCAGAGCGTCATCTCGACTTGGCGATCGGCGCTATCAACACACTTGTGCTGCTGACGAGCTCCTGTCTCGTCGCGCTAGGTGTCGGCGCGGCGCGGCGCGCGCAGCTGCAGCGAGCAGCACGGTTCGTTCAGGGCGCGATCGCCTGTGGCGCGTTGTTCCTCGCGCTCAAGGCCTTCGAATGGGTTCGGCTAGCTCACGACGGTTACACGTTCACGCACAACAACTTCTTCATGTTCTTCTTCGCGTTGACCGGCGTGCACGCCTTCCACATCCTGATGGGCTTCATCGTGCTTGCGGTGGTGCGGCGCGAGCTCCGAACTGATCACTTTCGCGAACACGTCGTCGTGGCCGGCGCCGTCTATTGGCACATGGTCGACCTGATCTGGGTCGTCCTCTTCGCGTTGCTCTATGTCATGAGGTGAGGATGCAACTCTCATTCAACCGACGCATCACGCTCGTCTGGTCGCTCCTGTGCATCTTGACCATTACGTCGTGGCTGCTTGCCAGCGCACGCGGCCACCGCGAGTTCTCGCCGAGCACGGGCGTCACCATTGGCATCCTGGTGGCCGTCGTCGTGAAGTCACGGCTCATCATCCAGCAGTTCATGGAGGTGCGGGCAGCGCCGAACTGGCTCCGGCACGTCACTGACGGCTGGCTGGCCCTGCTGGTGGCATCGATCCTCGCTCTCTACCTCTGGTGACCTGATGCAGCCGTTCGCGGAATTCCAGCGGTGGACACATCGAGCGTCGACCGGGGAGAAGGCGTCGACCGCGCTCGCCGTTGCGGTCGTCCTGACTCTCTTGGTGTGGGTGCTCATCCCCGTTGGCGCCGACTCGAACAAGGGTGGATTCGGTCTTGCCGGAGCCCCTGGCGCAGTTTCCGGCACGACGAGCTCCTCGACGGCGAAGGGAGGAACGGCGCCGGGCGGCACTGTGCTCGCGCCGCAACCGGGCGCCTCAGGTGCGACGAGCACGACCGGCGCGCAGGTCGCCGTCGGCGGCCGGCATGCGACGACCGCACGCGGCGGAGCGCCCATCGCCACGCCGGCGCCGGCACAGGCCGGTGCCGGAGGCTCGACCGCCTGCCCGAGCAGCACCGCTTCGGGCGTGTCGTCGAAGGAGATCAAGGTCGCGGTGACGATCCCCGAGATCGTCGGTCCAGCCGGCAACCGGACCTTCGGACTGCCCACCTACGACGAGCAGAAGCAGAAGTACAACACCGTGATGAAGTCGGTGAACGCTGCCGGCGGGGTGGCCTGCCGCGACCTCGTGCCGGTCTACTACTCGGTCAATCCCGCTGACGAGAGCGACATGCATGCCAAGTGCCTCGACATCGCAAGTGCGGGCGTATTTGCCGTCATCGATGATGGCGGCGAGTACGCCAATTCCGCCTGCTTCGGCCAGCACCACCTCCCGTTCTTGGGAGACAACCTCGAGTTCGCCAACACGGCCTCGACGTACTACCCCTTCCTGATCTCCGCGTGGAACCTCTACGACAACGCCTACCGAACAGCCGTGGCCGGACTGAAGAAACGCGGGTTCTTCGACTCTTCGAGGGGATTCCGCAAGCTGGGGTTCTTGTACTTCAGCTGTCACCCCGAAGTGATCTCCGAGATGACCGACGACCTTCACCAGGCCGGACTCAGCGGCTCGCAGATCGTCAGCTACAACGCGGGCTGCCCATCGCCGCCACTGGCGAACCCGAGCGACATGCAGCAGGCAATCCTCGCGTTCAAGTCAAGCGGCGTCACCAACGTCACGTTCGCCTACTTCATGGGCAGCATCGGCACCTTCACGAAGATCGCTCAGCAGCAGGACTTCCATCCCAAATACGGTCTCGCGGACGACGCCTACATCGGGGTTTCCTACGGCACCAGCAAGCCGGACCCGAACAACTTCAACGGTGCGATCACCATCACGACGAGCCGGTATGGCGAGGAGAACACTCCTGGCTACAAACCGACCGCCGCGACGACCAAGTGCAACCGCATTTTCGTCACCGCGGGTATGACGCCGCTCTACCGAGAGCCCGCGGCCGGCAACGGCGGATGGGCGTGCGACCTGGTGTGGATGCTCCGGGCCGCTGTCGACAACGCGCCGTCGTTGTCACAGAACGCGCTTGCGGCCGGGCTGATGGCGACCGGGTCGCTGGACCTCTCCTATCCCGGCGGTCCCGACGACTTCGCTTCGAGTCACGGAGTCACCGGTGGTTCGGCGTGGCGGGTTGCTGAGTACATCAGCGGATGCGCGTGCTGGCGCCTCGCGGACCGGAGCTACCACGACACCTAGCCTCGATCATTCGTGATCTTGGTGGTCGCGCTGACGTCATGCGATGTCGGGGTCGGTGTGTCTGATGGCGTGACCGTGTCGCGGCGTTCGTGTCA
>Ga0207652_10000034_pt1 | contig 138571 bp, 152 predicted proteins | sample KBSC63BmetaG_FD_184334 | JGI IMG/M metagenome (GOLD analysis project Ga0207652, IMG submission 184334) | Corn rhizosphere microbial communities from Kellogg Biological Station, Michigan, USA - KBS C6-3B metaG (SPAdes) (version 2) | ecosystem: Host-associated > Plants > Roots > Rhizosphere ...
GGATCAGTTTCCTGCTCAACCGCTACTGGGTGTTCAGGGCCGCCTGACCGCCAGCCGGCAATAGCACCTTCGGCCAGGCAGCGCCTGGCTGTCGCGGCGGCGAACGCACGATGAACAGCGTGCAACACAATCGTTCCGCTCATGGACAATTGGCCGCGCGCCGTTAGGACGCGCGGCGGAAGGGGTTAACAGAGGCGGATGAGGATGGAGCATCGGGCCGCTCCGGCGGTGCAGCTAGAGGGGCAGCAGCCGTGGTGGGACAGCCGGCTGTGCCTCGCGCTGGTCGTGCTCGCGACGATGCTGCCGCTCGTTTACCCGCCGATCCCGCCGCTGGTCGATCTGTTCGGGCACATGGGGCGCTACCGCGTCGAGCTCGACCTCGGCCGTTCGTCCTTCCTCCAGCAATATTACGATTATCACTGGGCGCTGATCGGCAATCTTGGGGTCGACCTGCTCGTGATCCCGCTCGGCAAGCTGTTCGGTCTCGAACCTGCGGTGAAGCTGATCGTGCTGGCGATCCCGCCGCTGACCGCCGCGGGGTTCCTGTGGGTCGCGCGTGAGGTCCACGGCCGCGTGCCGCCGACCGCTTTCTTCGCGCTGCCCTTCATCTACGGCTATCCGTTCCTGTTCGGGTTCGTCAATTTCACGCTTTCGGTCGCGCTGGCGTTCCTCGCGTTCGGCCTGTGGCTCAGGCTTGGCCGGCTCGAGCGAACGGCGCTGCGCGGCTGGCTGTTCGTGCCGATCTCGGTCGTGGTCTTTTTCTGCCACACCTATGGCTGGGGCCTGCTCGGCCTGTTGTGCTTCTCGGCCGACGCGGTGCGCCTGCACGATCGCGGCCGGACCTGGTGGCGGGCGGGAATCGAGGCCGCGCTGCACACCGCGGTGATGGCGCTGCCGATCCTGATCATGCTGATCTGGCGCAGCGAGACGCACGGCGGGCAGACGGTCGACTGGTTCAACTGGAAGATCAAATGGCGCTGGATCTACTCGGCGCTGCGCGACCGCTGGAAGCTGTTCGACATCGTCTCGCTGGGGTGCGCCGCGGCGGTGTTCGTCTACGCGATCTTCAGCCGCAGGCTGACTCTGTCGCGCAACCTCGCCTTCTCGGCGATCGTGCTGGCGATCTGCTTTGCGATCCTGCCGCGAATCATCTTCGGCTCGGCCTATGCCGACATGCGCCTTGTCCCCTATCTGATGGCGGTCGCGTTGCTCGCGATCCGTTTCCGCGGGCCCGCCGATCGCAAGACCGCGCAGCTGCTTGCCGTGCTTGGATTGCTGTTCTTCGCCACGCGCACCATCGCCAACACGGTCAGCCTCAGCATGGCCGCGAACGACCAGCAGGCGAAGCTCAAGGCGATCGATGTGATGCCCGAAGGCGCCCGCGTCATCAGCCTCGTCGGCATGACCTGCCAGGAATATTGGCCGCTGCTGCGAAACGGCCATCTCGGCGCGATGGTGATCGTGCGCCGCGACGGCTTTTCGAACGACCAGTGGGTGATCGAGGGCGTCAACCTGATGGATCTCAAATATACCAAAGCCGGCTATTTCGCCGCCGATCCGTCGCAGCTGGTGCGCCCGAACAATTGCCGCGATCCGCTCCACCGGACGATAGACCAATCGCTCGAGACCCTGCCGCGCAACGATTTCGACTATGTCTGGTTAATCGATCCGCCGCGCTATGATCCGGCGGCTGTTGCGGGCATGAAGCCGGTCTGGCGCGGACCCGGTTCCGTCCTCTATCAAACGCAGCCATGACCGCGCTCAGCATCGTCGTCCCGTGCTTCAACGAGGAGGCATGCCTCGGCGAGCTGCACCAGCGCCTCGGAGCCGCAGCGCGATCCGCGGTGGGCGCGGATTACGAGCTGGTTCTGGTCAATGACGGTTCGCGCGACGCGAGCTGGCCGGCGATGCAGCGCCTGGCCGCGGAGGACGCGCACCTCGTCGCGGTCAATCTGTCGCGCAACCACGGGCACCAGTTGGCGCTGACAGCCGGCCTCGATCTCTGCCGCGGCGACAAGATCCTGATCATCGATGCGGACCTCCAGGACCCGCCCGAGCTGCTGCCGGCGATGCTGACGACGATGCGCGAGACGGGTGCCGACGTCGTCTATGGCGTGCGGCAGAGCCGCGCCGGCGAGACGGCGTTCAAGCGCGCCACGGCGCACGGTTTTTATCGCCTGCTGTCGCGCGCGACCGATGTCGACATCCCGGTCGATGCCGGGGACTTCCGCCTGATGAGCCGGCGCGCGCTCGATGCGTTGCTCGCAATGCCCGAGCAAGCGCGCTTCATCCGCGGGATGGTCGCCTGGATCGGGTTCAAGCAGGTGCCGTTCGCCTACGATCGCGCCGAGCGCTTCGCCGGCGAGACCAAATATCCGCTCAAAAAGATGGTCCGCTTCGCCTTCGACGCGCTGACCGGATTTTCGTCCGCTCCGCTGAAGCTCGCCAGCCATGCCGGCCTGTGGCTGTCACTCGGTTCGTTGCTGCTGATCGTCTACATCGCTTATGCCTGGATCACCGGCCACAGCATCCAGGGCTGGACCTCGCTGATGCTGGTCGTGGTGGTGCTCGGCGCCGTCCAGATGTTCGTGCTGGCGCTGATGGGTGAATATATCGGCCGGCTCTACAATGAGTCGAAGCGGCGTCCGCTCTATATCGTCCAGGACGTCGCCGGCGGAACGCCGGGCGAGGCGCGGCTCGGCTATCTCGCCGAGGCGACGGCGAAAAGCGACAGACCCGGCGGCAGCGGCAAGCGGCCGACCAGGTAGCGCTCCGTCGCGAAAATCGCCTTAAGCGCCGCGTTGAGCGGCGCCGGTGGCAAGTGCACGTCAGCATCTTCGCTATGGCGCAGCCGCGCCGCGCCCCGCTGTGCCACGGCCAGCGGAAACAGCAGGCTGTTGAAGTAGCCGAGCTTTTCGAGTTTGAGCGGAGAGCCATCGATGAGCGCGGCGAGCTGCCTGCGCGAATAGCGGCGCTTGTGGTGATTGACGGTGTCGTGCGCCGACCACATCCACTGGTGCGCGGGGACGGTCATCACGAACTTGCCGCCAGGTTTGAGCTTGCGCGCGATCGAGCGAAGAGCGGCGGTGTCATCGTCGATATGCTCGATCACATCGAACGCACCGATAAGGTCATAATGGCGGTCCGGAACGCCGGCGAGCTCGGGCAGCGGCGCACTCATCACCGCGCGGCCGAGCCGCCTCTCGGAAAAAGCGCGAGCCTCGTCGTCGAGCTCGAGGCCGTCGACATGGCCGAAACCCGCAAGCATGGCGAGATTGTGCCCCGTGCCGCATCCGATCTCGAGAATTTGCGCGTTCGCGGCGGGCCGCGCCTCGCGCCGGATCAGTTCGGCAATCACCTGACGGCGCGCGCGATACCACCAGTGGCGCTCGTCGAGCTCGGCCATCTGCTGATAGACGATCCGCTCCATCAGCGGAAAACCCACTGCCGGTTCAAAGTGAAGGTCACCACTGGGGTGACGAACAGCATCGGCACAATCGGCGCCGCGCGGCCCCAGGCGAGATAGGTGAACAGCAGCCAGACCCAGAAGCTGTTGAGCAGGTAGCTGATGATCGAGACCATGACGAACCGCACCTTTGTCGCGTGGGTGCGTTCCGAACCATGACCGCGGAAGCTCCACTGACTGTGCATTACATAGCCTGTTCCCATCGCGACGAGATAGGCCAGCACGTTGCCGACCTGCGGGTGCCAGCGGACGACCAGCGCAACGACCGCATAGACGGCCACTCCGAGCGCGGTGACGGTCGCGCCGCTGATGATGAAGCGCACGAGCTGGGCAAGGACGGTCCGTTTCTCGGGCGAGAGACTCGATAGCATCGGCGAGATTAAACCTTCAGGGCGGCTGTTTGCCGTTGAGAGTGGAGCGGCTAGAGCGCGAAAGATGGTCGAAGGCAAGGAGGGGGACTGGGAAGCGCGCGCGCTCGGCGTCGTCGCGCGCGAGTGGAAGCTGATCACCATCGTCGTGTGGCTGTGCCTGTGTGGCTGGTTTATCGGCCAGCACTGGGCCCAGATCCGCTGGTTCGGCCTCGGCGACACCGACGACAATATGCGGATCATGCAGGTCCGCGGCCTGCTTCACGGGCAGGGCTGGTACGACCTCAGAAACTACCGAATGAACCCGCCCTACGGCGCGAACATCCACTGGTCGCGGCTGGTCGACCTGCCGATCGCAGGTCTGATCCTCGGGCTGCGACCGTTCCTGGGGGGCGCCGGCGCGGAGCGCTGGGCCGTCGCGATTGCGCCCCTGCTGCCTTATCTGCTGCTGCTTTTCTCGCTCGCGCTGACGGCGCGGCGGCTGCTTGGAGCGACCGCCTATCCGCTCGCCTTTCTCGCGCTGTTCTTCGCCGGGTCGACCAATGGCATGTTCATGCCCGAGCGGATCGACCACCACGGCTGGCAGCTCGCACTCCTCGCGCTGTCGGTTTCGTCGATTGCCGATCCCAAGCGGATTCGCGGCGGCCTGACGCTCGGTATTTCGAGCGCGCTGTCGCTCGCTATCGGCCTCGAGATGATCATCTATCTCGCGCTCGCCGGGGTCGCGATGGTGCTGTTCTGGGTGCAGGACCGGGGCGAGCGCGACCGGCTCCTGGCCTATGCCGTGTCGCTCGGCGGCGGGACCTCGTTCGCGTTCCTCGTCTTCGCCTCGAACGACAATTGGAACGCCGTCTGCGACGCCTTGTCGCCGGTGTGGCTGTCGGATGCGCTGCTCGGCAGCGCGCTGATGGTCGTCCTCGCCTGGCTGCCGGCGGCCGACTGGAAGCGGCGGCTCGCGCTGGCGGTCGGGGCGGGCCTGATCCTTGCCGGCTTCCACGCGTTTGCCTGGCCGAATTGCCTGCAGCGGCTCGAGGGCGTCTCGCCGGAAGCGGACCGCTTGTGGCTGAGTCACGTCAAGGAAGCGCGGCCGGTCTACATGCACGGGTGGCGGATCGCGACACTGATCGTCGCCTTGCCGGTCACCGGCGCGATCGGCTGGGGCGTGCTCGTCTGTTCGCGCTGGAGCGATCCCGACGTCCGCCGCCGGGCGATCGGGGCGGCGGTGCCCGGTCTCGCTGCCTCGCTGCTGCTGCTGTGGCAGACCCGGACCGGCCCCGCCTCGCAGATGATGGCGGTCGTCGGTTGCGCCGCGCTGATCTGGATCCTTCTGCCGAAAATCTGGAACAGCGCCAGCTCGCTCGCCCGCGTCGGCGGCGCCGTGCTTGTGTTCGTGATCGGCGCCGGGGCGGCGATCCCGATGCTTGTCGGCTTCATCCCGGAGGACAAGCCGACGAAGCGCGAGGTTGCGATCGGCCGCGCCAACCGGCTGTGCGGGTCGCTGTGGGGGCTGCACCCGATCGCGCTGCAACCAAAGGGACGGGTGATGACCTTCGTCGACCTCGGGCCGCGGCTGATCACGGTCACCCACCATGATGCGGTCGCCGGTCCTTATCACCGCAACTACCAGCAGATCGTAGACGTGATGAACTTCTGGCGCGGCTCGGCCGACCAGGCGCATGCGCTCGCGAAAAAATATCGCTCGCAATATGTGCTGAGCTGCCCCGACAGCTCGACCACGACCATCTTCATGGCCGAGGCACCCAAGGGATTTTACGGGCAGCTGCAGCGCGGCGAGGTCCCCGACTGGCTGAAACCGGTGCCGCTGCCGAAGGACTCGCCCTACCGGATGTGGAAGGTGGTCGGCTAACCGAGCACGTTGGGAAAACTCTGCTTCAACCCGTCGATGACGAACTGGGCGGCGAGCGCGGCGAGGATCACGCCGAGGATTCGAGTGATTGCCGCTTCGATCTTGTCGCCGATGAGCCGCATCAGCGGCCCGGCGGCGAGCAGCGTGCCGAGCGTGATCAGGACGACGACCGTCATCGCCGCGAGGACGACGGCGATGTTGAGCCATCCCTCGGCGCGCGACACCCACAGCATCGCGCTGGCGATGGAGCCGGGGCCGCTGATCATCGGCATGGCCATCGGGAAGACGCTGATGTCCTCGGCTTGCGGCGTTCCCTCGATAGAATTGGCGCGCTCCTCGCGGCGCTGGGTGCGGCGCTCAAACACCATGTCGAGCGCGATGAAGAACAGCATGATGCCGCCCGCGATGCGGAAGCTCGCGAGGCTGATTCCGAGCGCGTGGAGCAGCGGCCGCCCGAGCAGCGCGAAGAACATCAGGATCGCCCAGGCGATCACCGCCGAACGCACCGCCATCGCGCGGCGATGGGCCGGCGAGGTGCCCCGAGTCAGGCTCGCGAAAATGGGGGCGCAGCCCGGCGGGTCGATGATCACCAGGAAGGTGACGAACGCCGAGCCAAACAGCTCGATCATCGCGCGCGCGGCACCGGGATGTCGTTATGGAGGACTTCGAGGTAGCGGCTGCCGTCCCACTGGTAGACGCGGAAGCGGCGAGCGCCGCTCCTCTCCACCTTCCAGTCCCAGCCGAGCGTCTTGTCGGCCGACTGCCCGCGCCCGGCGTCGTCGGGCGTGGTCCTGGCCTGTTTCGCCGTCAGTGGGAGCGGCGGGATGATCGGCGCGCCGGGCGCGTTCGCGCGGCATGAAGCGCGGTGCACCTTGGGGGTGCCCTTCGGCGCGGCTCCGCTCATCGGCCCGCCGCCGTCATAGGCCCAGCGCCAGCCCGCTTTGCCGCGCTGCCAGACGGTGGTGAAATAGCCGCCGGGCTTGCCGTTTTGCTGGAACCAGGGGCCGGTGTTCACCGCGGTCCTGCCATCGCACGAGACGAAGCTCTGCGCCGGCCGCCAGCTGATCGCCTTGGGCGGGTCCTTGAGCGGCTTCAGGAAGCTGCGCGCCCACACCGCCTGCGGCGTGAACATGACCGCGTCGCGATCGGACCATTTGCGAAATGCGGTCCACTGGCCGATCCGCTTGGCATCGCGCGCGAAGGCGAGTTCGGCGTCCACAGCGGTCGCGACGGGCGCGGCCGCGACAGGGGCGGAAGCAAGCAGCAAAGCGGTGATCACAGGTCTTTCTCGTAGCGGAATCCTTCGCGCCGGGCGGCGGAAACGAAGGTGTTGCGGATGAGGCAGGCGATGGTCATTGGACCGACCCCGCCCGGAACCGGCGTGATCGCTCGCGCGACCTCCGACGCCGAGGCGAAATCGACGTCGCCGACCAGCCCCTCGTCGGTGCGGTTGATGCCGACGTCGATCACCGTCGCGCCCGGCTTCAGCCAGTCGCCCTTCACCATCAGCGGCCGGCCGACAGCGGCGACGACGATGTCTGCCCGCCGGACGACGCCGGGCAGGTCGCGAGTGCGGCTGTGCGCGACGGTGACCGTGCAGCTCTCGCGCAGCAGCAGCAGCGCCATCGGCTTGCCGACGATGTTCGATCGCCCGATTACGACCGCTTCCAGGCCCGACAAATCGCCGAGCTCGTCCTTCAGGAGCTTGAGGCAGCCGAGCGGCGTGCACGGGACGAACCCCTGGAGGCCGATCGCGAGGCGGCCCGCGTTCACCGGGTGAAAGCCGTCGACATCCTTGTCGGGCGAGATCCGGGTAATGACGACCCGCTCGTCGATCTGCGGCGGCAAGGGCAGCTGGACGAGAATGCCGTCGACCGCGGGATCGTCGTTCAGCTGGTCGATCAGCGCGAGCAACTCGGGCTGGCTGACGGAGTCCGGCAGGCGGTGCTCGAAGCTGTGCATGCCGGCTTCGCGCGTCGCCTTGCCCTTGGAGCGGACGTAAACCGCGGACGCTGGGTCTTCGCCAACCAGCACGACCGCGAGGCCGGGGACGCGGCCTGTGGCGCGCTCGAATTCGGGAACCAGCGCCCCAACGCGCTCGCGCAGCGCCAGCGCCGCGGCTTTGCCGTCGATCCGCTTCGCCGTCATCACATGCCGTAATATTGGATGACGACGCCGGACAGCAGCTTTTTGATCACCTGGATCAGGATCAGGATGACCAGCGGCGAGAAATCGATTCCGCCGAAATCGGGAAGGATCCGGCGGATCGGCCGATAAAGCGGCGCCGTCATGCGGTCGATCGCCACCGCGATCGTGCGCACCCCGTTCGAGCTGGTGTTGAGGATGTTGAAGGCGAACAGCCAGCTCAAGATCACCTGGGCAATGATGATCCAGGTGACGATGCTGAGCAGCAGGTCGGCGATTTCGACGAGGGCGTAGAGCATGGCGGTGGCTTAGCCGCGCGATTTTTAAGGCGCAAACCTCTCCGGCTCGGCGAGGCTCAGGATTTCGGCGAAGTCGCCGGCCTCGTCCGACCATTCGACGAGCGGCGTCCAGCCGCCGGCAAGCAGCAGCACGCGGCCCCCGCGCTCGCCATATTTGTGGCTGTTCTCGACGTGGATCGTCGAACCCGCTGGGAAACGGAAGCGCTGGCCGCTGACGCTGAACGCGACTTCGCGCAGCGCGACGAGATGGATTTCGATGCGCGACAAAATGTCGTTCCAGCGCGCCTCGTGGCGAAAGGCATCGACGGGAATGTCGCCGTCGAGCTCGCGGTTGATGCGGGCGAGGAGGTTGAGGCTGAACTGCGCGGTCACGCCTTCGGGGTCGTCGTAGGCGGCGATCAGCCGCTCGATCGGCTTGATGCGGTCCATGCCGATCAGCAGGTGCGCACCCGGGCCGAGCAGGGCGCGGAAGCGGCGCAACAGGTCGGTCGCGCTCCATGGCACAAAATTGCCGATGGTCGAGCCGGGGAAGAATCCGATCCGCGGCAACTTCGCGATCTCGCCCGGAAGCGAGAAAGGCCGGGCGAAGTCGGCTGCGACCGGGATGATGTCGATCGCTGGAAAGCGGGCCTGCAGCGCTTGCGCGCTTTGCTCGAGATAGTCGCCCGAAATGTCTACGGGCACGTAGGCGGCGGGTTCGAGCGCCTCGAGGAGAATCGGCGTCTTGGTCGCCGAGCCGGCGCCGAACTCGACGATCGCGCTCCCCCTGGGGACGCGCGCGGCGACGTCGGCGGCGATCCGTTCGAGCAGCGCCGTCTCCGCGCGGGTCGGATAATAAGCTTGCAGCCGAGTGATGTCGTCGAACAGCTCCGAGCCGCGGCGGTCGTAGAGCCAGCGCGCGGGAATTGCCGGGACCGACGCGGCGAGGCCGGCGAGCACGTCGTCGCGAAACGCCTGTTCCTGGCCGTCAAACATCGCGAGCAAGGCGCAGGCCCGTGAATTGCCAGCGGGCGGCGGGCGGGAAGAAGTTGCGGTAGGAGGCGCGACTGTGGCCGCGCGGCGTGGCGCAGCTCGCGCCTTTGAGCACCAGCTGCCCCGACATGAACTTGCCGTTGTACTCGCCGACAGCTCCCGCCGCGGCGGCAAATCCGGGGTAGGGAGCGAAGGCGCTCTGCGTCCATTCCCACACGTCGCCGAACATCCCGCCGCCGGGCCGCGGCACGACTGCGACCGCGTCGTCGAGCTGGTTGCCGATGCCCGGATCGGCCGACGTGGCGAAATCCTCCCACTCGGCTTCGGTCGGAAGCCGAGCGCCGGCCCAGCGGGCGAAAGCGTCGGCTTCGTAATGGCTGACGTGCGCGACCGGTGCCGCCCAGTCGACCTCGCGCGTGCCGGCGAGCGTGAACTCACTGCCCTCGCCGCGCCAGTAGAGTGGCGCCGTGATGGCCTGCTCCTGCAGCCAGGCCCAGCCGTCCGACAGCCACAGTGACGGCGTTCGATAGCCGGCGTCGTCAATGAACTCGCGCCACTCGCGATTGGTCACGCGACGGCCGGCGATCGCGTGCGGCGCAAGGAAGACGCGGTGCCGCGGCCGCTCGCAGTCGAACGCAAATCCGCTCTCCGCCGCGCCGATCTCAACGATACCCTCGCGGCCCCTCACCCATTCGTCATTGCGAGGAGCCGCAGGCGACGACGCAATCCAGTCAGCGTCGTTCTGGATTGCTTCGCTTCGCTCGCAATGACGAAGGGGCGCATAGGCCGGCTCAAGCGGATTGGCCGCGAGCGTCGCGAGGATGTCGGTGAGCAGCAATTCCTGGTGCTGCTGCTCGTGATTGATGCCGAGCTCGACAAGATCGAGCGCCGCCGGTGCAAGCGCCGGCAGCGCGCGCTCGAGCGCTTCGTCGACATGCGCGCGATAGTCGCGGACCTGGTCGAGCGAAGGACGGCTAAGCATCCCGCGGCGCGGTCGCGGCTGGCGCGGGCCCTCCGCCTCGTAATAGCTGTTGAACAGGAAAGCCCAGCGCTCGTCGAACGCCTGGTAGCCGAAGACGTGATCGCGCAGGACGAAGGTCTCGAAGAACCAGCTCGTGTGGGCGAGATGCCATTTGGCGGGCGAGGCATCGGGGAACGGCTGGATCGTTGCGTCGGCATCGGACAGCGGCGCCGTGAGGTCGAGGGTCAGCTTGCGCGTGGCAAGCAGACGCGCACTCAGCCCTTCAGCGGCGGTGGGGCGAACATGGGTCGCCATCATTTACACCTCTAGCGTGAATCACCGCGCGAGTCAGTCGCGCGTACCGCCGGGTTTCCACAGCACGTCGCCGCCTTCGCGCGCGGCGACGAACCGCGCGGCGACGAACAAATGATCCGACAGGCGGTTGATGTAGCGCAGCGATTCGGGGTTGAGCAGCTCGGCCTCGTTGAGCCGGACCGCGGCGCGCTCGGCACGGCGCACGATCGCTCGGGCGAGGTGCAGCGCCGACACGCCCGGCGAGCCGCTCGGCAGGATGAAGCTGGTGAGCGGCGCAAGATCGGCGTTCATGAGATCGATCTCGCGTTCGAGGCGTTCGACCTGGCCAGCGGCAATGCGCAGCGCGCCGTCGACCTCGCCCGGAGTCGCCACGTCCGCCCCAAGGTCGAACAGGTCGTTCTGAATCCACAGCAATTTGTTGGCGATGTCGCCATCGCCGAGCGCGGTGATCGCGACTCCGATCGCGGCATTGGCTTCGTCGACCTCGCCGATTGCGGTCATGCGCAGCCCGGCCTTGCTGACGCGGCTGCCGTCGACGAGCACGGCCGTGCCCTTGTCGCCGCTGCGGGTGTAAATCTTGTTGAGCTTGACCAAGGCCTACTGGCCCGATGAGTGCGCGCCAGCGATGGCCAGGATCAGGATCACAAGGACGATCGCGACCGCCTGGAACAGGACTCTTCGCTGCATCCACTTCTGCGATTGCTCGCCGGTCAGGTCGCGGCCCGACGCCATGCCCATGACTCCGCGGGCGAGAACATAAACGACCGCCGCCATCGCCAGCAGCAGCAGGATCAGCAAGATGATGCGCATGGAACGGCTCTAGGCCTCGGTAAAAGCGAAACCAAGCGGAAGCTTGCCACCGAGCAATTCCGCGGCGAGCGCGGGGCCGTCGACTCCAGCCTCGCGCATCGCGGCGAGCGTCGGCGCGAGCTCGCGCTTGGCGAGACGCCGGCCATCGGCGTGGGTGACGAGCGGGTGGTGCAAATAGGTCGGCTCGGGAAGGCCGAGGAGCTGCTGCAGCAGGCGTTGGACGGGAGTCGAGGCGCGGAGGTCCGCGCCGCGTACGACCATCGTCACGCCGCTCGCCGCGTCATCGACCACGCACGACAGATGATAGGAGGCGGGGGCATCCTTGCGGGCGAGGATGGCGTCGCCGATGGCATGCTCTTCGGCGGTGAAGCGGGTCCCGTCGGCTTCGGTCCACGACGGCGGGCCGGTGAGCTCGAGCGCTCGTGCGGAATCGAGTCGCCAGCAATGCGGCGTCGACTCCCGCCGATCGGGATCGTCGGGCAGCGTGCGGCAAGTGCCGGGATAGGAGGTCGCCGCATCGCCGTGCGGGGCGGTCAGCGACTGCGCGATATCGGCCCGGGTGCAAAAGCAGGCGAAGACGAGGCCGCGCTGTCTCAACTTGTCGAGCGCCGCTTCGTAGGCCGCGGTACGTTGCGACTGGACCAGCACCGGCGCATCCCATTCGCGGCCGAGCCAGCGCAGGTCCTCGAAGATGCTGTCGACGAACTCCGGCTTGCAGCGCGTCTGGTCGAGATCCTCGATCCTGAGGCGGAACAGGCCGCCCGCGTCTCGCGCGGAGGCATGGCCGAGCGCGGCGCTGTAGGCGTGGCCGAGGTGCAACCTCCCCGATGGGGACGGCGCGAAACGCGTCACAATCATTGCGGGTGTGACTCAAAGGACTCTTGACGCCGAGTCCGTGAAAGTGGTGTCATGCGCATGTCACGCCGGGTTGGCATCCGGCGGTCGACAAGGGAAGACGGGCCGCACCGCCCTCTCCTTCCTGACCCTTAACTGGGTGTGTGCGACGGGGCCGGGGAGCTGTGAGTTCGGTTCGAACCGAACGAAAGGCTGCGTCGGCAAAAGTCCATGTACCATCCCGAACTCATCCGCCATCCCGAGAGCTGCCCGGCGCTGGTCCTCAACGCCGACTATACGCCGCTGTCCTATTACCCGCTGTCGCTGTGGCCGTGGCAGACCGCGATCAAGGCGATGTTCCTCGAGCGCGTCGATGTCGTCGCCCATTACGACCGCGAGGTGCACAGCCCGAGCATGGCGCTCAAGCTGCCGAGCGTCATCGCGCTGCGCGAATATGTGCGGCCCAACGAATATCCGGCCTTCACGCGGTTCAACCTGTTCCTGCGCGACAAATTCCAGTGCGTCTATTGCGGGACTCGGAAGGAGCTCACCTTCGACCACGTGATCCCGCGCGCTTATGGCGGACGCACGACCTGGGAGAATGTCGCCACCGCCTGCGCGCCGTGCAACCTCCGCAAGGGCGGGCGGACTCCGGCAGAGGCGCACATGCACCCGCACCGGGAGCCGATCCGTCCGACGACGTGGCAGTTGCAGGAGCACGGCCGCGCCTTCCCGCCCAACTATCTCCACGAAAGCTGGCGCGACTATCTCTACTGGGATGTGGAGCTGGAGCCGTAAGCCCTAAGACCCCGTTAACCATTCGCGCGTAGCCACCCGCGCATGGACATTCGCTACCCGACCGCGCCCGACGAGCGTCCGCGAATCCTCGTGGTCGAGCCCAATCGCACCAATCTCGGCGTGATGGCGCGGCGGCTCTCCGAAGCCGGCTACCGCGTGACCACCGCCGACTGCGGCACGATGGCGGTTGCCGAACTTTACCGGCTGCCGATCGATCTGGTGCTGGCGGAGCTCAACATGCCGCGCATGAGCGGCGCCGAGCTGGCGCGCGCGATCCGTGGCGAGGTGCAATGGAACGACATCCCGGTCATGCTGATCACCGGCCGGTCCGAGCCGGCCGGTGCCGTGCGCGGCTACGACTCGGGCGCGGATGACGTGATCTTGAAGCCCTTCCATTTCGAGGTGCTGGTCGCGCGCATTGAGCGGCGGATCGCCCGCGCGCGGATGATCAAGCGGCTGCGCGAGGACAATGCGGCGCTCGACGCGCGGATCGTCGAGCGCGCGATCGAGATCGGTGAACTGAAGGACGCGCTGAAGGCGGCGCGGGGGAACGCCTAATCGTCATCCCCGCGAAAGCGGGGATCCGCCTTCCGTCAAAGCGCTCGAAGGAAAGGCAGGTCCCGGGTCAAGCCCGGGATGACAGGAAGCTTTCCACAGCCGGTCCGACGTCGATACGATCGAGCGCCATGGCGATGTTGGCGATGACGAATCCGGCGGCGCTGCCACAGTCGTAGCGCTCGCCTTCGAATCGGTAGGCGTGAAGCGGCTGTTGTCCGACCAGCTTGGCGATGGCGTCGGTCAGCTGAATCTCGCCACCGGCGCCAGTCTCCTGCGCGTCGAGGGCACGCATCACTTCGGGCTGGAGGATATAACGGCCTGGCAGCATCAGGTTGGAAGGAGCGGTTCCGGGTTTCGGCTTTTCGACCATGCCGAGGATCTCGGTCAGCCGCCCATCGCTCGCGCCGGGGTCGATCACGCCATATTTGGACGTTTCGCTCTCGGGCACTTCGAGCGCGGCGACGATATTGCCGCCGACCTGCTCATAAGCTTCGACCATCTGCGCGAGGCAGTTGGGTCTGCCCCACATCAGCTCGTCTGGGAGCAGCACCGCGAACGGCTCGTCGCCGACGATGTGGCGCGCGCACCAGACTGCATGGCCGAGCCCAAGCGGCTGCTGCTGGCGGACGCTGACGACTTCGCCGAAGCCGGAGCGCGACGGTTCCAGCGAATCGAGGTTCTTTCCGCGCTCGCGCATCGTCGCCTCGAGCTCGAAGCCGATGTCGAAATAATCGTCGAGCGCCGCCTTGCCGCGGCCGGTGACGAAGATCAGCTGCTCGATGCCCGCCTCGCGTGCCTCGTCGACCGCATATTGGATCAGCGGCCGGTCGACGACCGTGATCATCTCCTTGGGGATCGATTTGGTGGCGGGGAGCAGGCGGGTGCCGAGACCGGCGACGGGGAAGACCGCCTTGCGGACGCGAGTGGGCATCTATTCTCCGGGATTTGCGGACACTTTATTGTCGACGACGGGCCCGGGCGCGGTGCCGGCCGGCAGCGGCGGCGCATTGCCCCCGGTCGGGGGCGGCAGGTCGAACGGATCGTCCGCGCGCGGCCGCGATTTCGTGACCAGCTCGTCGACCCGATCGGGGCGCGCGTAGGTCGGAGGAGTGAGCAGCTGGTCGACCGAGGGGGGCGCGCGCGCCATCTCCGGCTTGACCGGCAGCTTGTGGCCGGGCGCGGGCTCGAGATCGGCCTGGCGGCCGCACGCGGCGAGCGCGAGAATGCCTGCCAGAACCAGGATCCGGGGGGGACTCATGGCTCACCGAGTAGCCGCTCTGCGCCGCTTTCGCCAGCTTGCCCGGCCACCGGCTCGACACTATCGCCGGCGGCATGCGTATCCTCCTCGCCGCCGCCGCCCTGATCGCCCTCGCCGCCTGTCAGCAGAAAGCCGCCGAGCAGCCCGCCGCCAACCAGAGCGCCGCCGCTGCCGGCGAGAGCGGGATCAAGGGCGTCCACCGCGATCACGCCGGCAAGAACGTACCTGCGGCGACCTTCACCGATCCCGACGGAAAGACCATCAGCCTCGCCGATTTCAAGGGCAAGCCGGTGCTCGTGAACCTGTGGGCGACGTGGTGCGCCCCGTGCGTCAAGGAATTGCCGACGCTCGACGAGCTGGCACGCAGCGGCACCGTCAATGTGCTCGCCGTCAGCCAGGACATGGGCCCGCACGCTTCGGTCGTTGCTTTCCTCCAGGGTCACAAGATCGGTACACTCGAACCCTACCAGGATGCGAAGATGAGCCTGTCCGGGGGGTTCGGGGCCGAAGTGTTGCCGACCTCGATCCTGATCGGCGCGGACGGCAAGGAAATATGGCGCTACGTCGGTGACCTCGACTGGACAGGCCCGGAGGCCGCTAAGCTGCTTGCCGAAGCGGGCGCCGCTCCCAAAGCCAACTGAGCAGCCGCCCGTCGATTGCGGCAAGGCCGAGCGCGATCAGGGCAAGTCCGAGGAAATCCTGCGGCGCCAGGATCTCGCCAAGGAACAGCCCGCCGAGCAGGATCGCGACCGGCGGCACCAGCAAGGTGACGAGCAGCGCGTTGGTCGCGCCGGATGTGGCGATCAGCTTGAAATAGAGCACGTAGCCAAAAGCCGTGCAGAGCAGGGCGAGGGCGGTGATCGCGCCGATCGCGGTCAGCGGCGGGAACGCTTGGGTCCACGGGCGGTCGACGATCATCGACAGCGGCAGCATCATGAACGCGCCGGCGGTCAACTGGCCAGTGGTGACGCTCATCGGCGAAATGCCCTGGCGGCGGAAGCGGCGCGCCCAGACGGCGGCAAGCGCGTAGCTCAGCGACGCGGCGACGCAGGCGAGCTCGGCAAGGCCGCTGGTGCCGATGCTCGACAGGAGCGAGGGGCCGATCATCATCGCGACGCCGCCGAAGCCGAGCAGGACCCCGGCGAGCTTGCGCGGGCTCATCCGCTCGTCGTGGGTGAGGAAATGGGCGACGAGCACGCCCCAGATCGGAGTAGTCGCGTTGAGGATCGACGCGAGCCCGCTGGCGATGTGCATCTGGCTCCAGCCGAACAATGCGAACGGCAGCGCATTGTTGAGCAGGGCGAGGAGCAGGATCGATCCCCAGACCTCGCGCGGTAGACTGATCCTATCGCCTCTCATCGCCAGATAGGCCCAGAGGCCGGCGGCCCCGATGGTCAGGCGCAGCCAGACGTAGGTGAGCGGAGGAACGTGGCGCACCGCGACGCCGATGAAGAAGAAGGCGCCGCCCCAGATCACGGCCAGGGCCAACAGGATCGTCCAGTCGCGGCGGTTCATGTGTGTGCGGATCATCCCCGCGCTTTCGCCGACTTCGCCGCTGGCGGCTTCCGCCTGCTTGCGGTCGAACGCATGGGGATCGATCGGCTTCATGACCGGTGCCGATGTATGGAGGCGCAGGGTGCGCCGCCAACAAATGCGCCAAGCGAGCCGATAAGCTCAGCTTATGCTCGCGATGACGGTCAGTCGCGGAGCAGTTCGTTGATGCTGGTCTTCGACCGGGTGCGCTCGTCGACGCGCTTGACGATCACCGCGCAGGCGAGCGCCGGGCCGCCGTTCTTCCCCGGCAGCGCGCCGGGCACGACGACCGAGAATTCCGGCACCCGGCCATAGTGGATCTCGCCGCTGGCGCGATCGACGATCTTGGTCGAGGCGCCGAGGAACACGCCCATCGAGAGCACCGAGCCGCGCTCGACGATCACTCCTTCGGCGACTTCGGAGCGGGCGCCGATGAAGCAATCGTCCTCGATGATCACCGGGCCGGCCTGGAGCGGTTCGAGCACGCCGCCGATGCCGGCGCCGCCGGAGATGTGCACGTTGCGGCCGATCTGGGCGCAGCTGCCGACCGTCGCCCAGGTGTCGACCATGCTCCCTTCGCCGACCCGGGCGCCGATATTGACGAAGCTCGGCATCAGTACCGCGCCCGGCGCGACATAGGCGCCCCGGCGTACGATCGCGCCGGGCACGGCGCGGAACGCGGCGAGGGCGAACTCCCTGTCGCCCCAGCCGGCGAATTTCGACGGCACCTTGTCCCACCAGTGCGCGCCGCCCGGGCCGCCGGAAATGGCTTCCATCGGGTTGAGGCGGAACGACAGCAGCACGGCCTTCTTGAGCCACTGGTGGACGACCCACTCGCCGCCCTGCTTCTCGGCGATCCGCGCCTCGCCCCGGTCGAGCGCCGTCAGCGCCGCGTCGACGGCCTGGCGTACCTCACCCTTGGTCGCCGGACCGATGGAATCGCGCTCTTCCCAGCCGCGATCGATGACCGCGCGCAAATTTTCGCTCATGCTGCTTTCCCCAAGATGGATTCGAGCCAATCGCCAATGTCGCCGACGCGCACGTCGACGACATTCTCGTCATAGTCTCGGCCGGCCTGCTCGGAGCCGTTATCGACCCAGATCGTGGTCATGCCGAGCGCCTTTGCCGGCGCCAAATTCTTGACCATGTCGTCGGCGAGCAGCGCGCGGGCCGGATCGATCGCGAAGCGCTCGCATAGCAAGGCGTAGCCGTGCGGATCCGGCTTGGGCCGGTAGCCGGTGGCGTGGATGTCGTGGAGATCCGCGAAATGCTCGTTGACGCCGATCGCCGCGAGCACCCGGCGCGCATAAGGCGCATCGCCGTTGGTGAATACGAAGCGCCGTCCCGGCAGGCGCGGCAACAGGCTCGCCAACCGCTCGTCCACGCGGATTCTATCGAGCGGGATATCGTGCACGTCGTCGAGAAATTCGTGCGGGTCGATGCCATGTTCCTTCATCAACCCGGCGAGGGTCGTCCCGTGCTCGTGGAAATGGGCTTTCTGGACTCGCTTCGCCTCGTCGGGGCCGCAGCCGAGCAGCCGCTCGATATAGGCGCCCATGCGCTCGTCGATCAGCCCGAATAGCCCGGTCGAGGCCGGGTACGGGCAATTATCGAGATCGAAGATCCAGTCGCGGATGTGGGCGAAGCGCGGGTCCATTGCCCGCGCGCCTAGCCCGTCCGCCCGCTTAAGCAAATTGAAAGCAATTGGAAACCATAAGCATCGGCTGGGGAAGCCGTGTTTTTTCAACGGCTTGAGCGGAGAAGGCAAATGGCGAGGCAGCTACTCGGAACGAGCGCGTGCATGCTTGTCATCGCGTTCGGTCTCAGCGCGTGCGGCGGCGGCGGCGGAGGCGGCGTCGCGCCGATTCCCTCGGCGCCGATCGCTCCGACACCGACTCCAACACCAACGCCTCCGCCGACCTCGGGCCCGGTGACGTCGCCGACGCCCGGAGTGAACTACAACACCACTGAATATCAGAACTCGGCTTATTCGGTCGCGTCGAACGCGATCGCCGCCTACAACGCGGGTGCGACCGGCAAGGGCATCAAGGTCGGCATCGTAGACAGCGGCATCAATCCCAACCTGTCCGAGTTCACCGGCCGCATCGACCCGGCGAGCGGCGATGTCGCCGGCACCCGCGGAGTGAGCGACGAGGGCGGTCACGGGACCGCGGTCAGCGCTGTCGCCGCCGCCGCACGGAACGGCCAGAATACGATGGGCGTCGCCTTCGATGCGACCATCGTCAGCGAGCGCGCGGACACGCCCGGGAGTTGTGGCCAGACGAGCGGCTGCAGCTTCTCCGACCCGGCGATCGCCGCCGGAATCGACGCCGCGCGGACGGCCGGCGCGAAAGTCATCAACCTCTCGCTCGGCGGCTCGGCGCCGGGGTCGACCCTGCTCTCGGCGATGCAGCGGGCGGTCAATGCCGGCATCGTCCTGGTCATTTCCGCGGGCAACGATGGGACCGATCCGACCAAGGGCGCCAATGCCGATCCGTTCGCGCTGGTTCCGGCACAGAATTTCCCCGGCTCGGTGATCATCGCCGGTTCGGTCGGGGCCGACAACGGCGCAGGCGGTACGAATACCAGCGTGATCTCGGATTTCTCGAACCGCGCCGGGACGGGTGCGCCTTATTATCTGATGGCGCTCGGCTACAAGGACCGCGCACCGGACGAGAACGGGACCCAATATCTCTGGTCGGGCACCAGCTTCTCGGCACCGACGATCACCGGCGCAGTGGCGCTGATGGCGCAGGCTTTCCCCAACCTCTCGGGCAAGCAGATCGTCAGCATCCTCTTCCAGACCGCCGACGATCTCGGCGCGACCGGCGTGGATTCGACCTACGGTCACGGCCGCCTCAATATCCAGCGCGCGTTCCAACCGATCGGCACCGCCAGCGTCGCTGGAAGCCAGACCGCGGTGACCGGCAGCGATCTGCCTTCGGCGGCGGGCGACGCCCAGACGGGACAGTCGCTCGGGGCGATCATTCTTGACGGCTACGACCGTGCCTTCGTGATGAACCTCGCGGCGACGCTCCGTAAGGCCGAGCTCGATCATCCGCTGTCGCGCGCGCTGCAGGGCGACGTGCGTGTCTCTGGCGCGCAAGCGGGGCCGATCAGCATCGCCATGACCGTGCGCGAGCGCCACGACCTCGTCGGCGGCTTCGCGCTCGGGCGGGCCGGAATCGGTCCGGAAGACCTGCGCCAGTCGCGGCTGATCGCCGGATCGGCGGTCGCCAAACTCGACAACAGGACGGCAGTCGCGTTCGGCTTTGCCGAGGGGGCCAAGGCGATGGAGCGGCGCCTGACCGGCGCCAATGCCGGGGCATTCCTGATCGCGGGCGATATTTCCGGAACGCCGGGCTTCTCCGCCAAGCGCGGCAGCAGCATGGCGGTGCGCCATCAGTTCGGCCGCGCGGGAGTGACCTTTTCGGGTGAGACCGGCAAGGTGTGGCAGGACGTGCAGACGACCGCGACCGGATCGCCATACCGCCTGGCGACGGTCGCCGTGGACCGCAGCTTCGGGCGCAATTGGCTGTCCTTCGGACTCAGTCGGCTCGACGAGAAGCAGTCGCTGCTCGGCGGGCGCATGTCGGCCGCGCTCGGCGGCGGCGGCGCGAGCACGACCTTCCTGGACGCCGAGGCGCGGCACGATTTCGGTGGCGGCTGGGCGACGACCCTCTCCGCGCGCCACGGCTGGACGGGTTTCGCGGGCGGCAAGTTCCAGACCGCCGCTTATGCGTTCGATCTCACCAAGGTGCGACTGCTGTCGGACGACGACAGTCTCGGCTTGCGGCTGTCGCAGCCGCTTCGGGTCGAGCACGGCGGCTTCGCGATGATGCTGCCGACCTCCTATGATTATGCGACGCTAACCGCGACCGACAGCCTCACGCGCATGTCGCTGACGCCCAGCGGGCGCGAGCTCGACGCAGAGCTCAGCTACGGATCGTCGCTGCTCGGCGGCAATGCATGGATCGGCGGCAATTTGTTCTACCGGCGCCAGCCCGGCCACATCGCCAGCATGGCCGACGACAAGGGCGCGGCGATCCGCTTCAGCCTCGGCTTTTAAGGGCCAGGGAGGGGATCAGGCGGCGGGGTTTAACCCCGTCGCCTGAGTCAGCGTTGGGGTCCGGCGCTCTGCGCGGCCGGCGCACCAATCCCGTACGCGGCGATGATCGGCGCGATGCAGCCGCCGATGCGGCGATAGACGGCCTTGTAGAGATCTGCGGTGGGAAGCTCGGTAAGCAAATCGGGCTTGAGCTTGCCGCCGCGCTTCGCCGCTTCATAGCGGCTGATCGGCGGGCAATGCTCGGCACTGGGATTGGGGTTCAGCACCGGCATGTCGCGGACCGGCGGCGAGAGGTCGGCCGCGGCGGACGCCGACGCCATGCCAAAGAGGACCAGAGGGGCGACGAGCAACCGGCGCATGACCGCTCTCCTTCGCCGCCGCATTAGCAGACCGGCGCGAGTCGGCTCAAACCGTGAAGCTCTCGCCGCAGCCGCACGAACCCTTGGCGTTGGGGTTCTCGAACACGAAGCCGGCGGCGAAATCGTCCTCGCGCCAGTCCATCATCGAACCGATCAAATAGAGCACGGAGGCACCATCGACGTAGAAGGTCCCGCCGGGAGTCTCGATCTTTTCGTCGAACGGCTGCTCGTCGGTCACGTAATCGACCGAGTAAGCGAGGCCCGAGCAGCCGCGCCGAGGGGTCGAGAGCTTGACCCCGATCGCGCCCTCGGGCGCGCGGCTCATCAGCTCGACGATGCGCGCTTCGGCCCTTGGGGTGAGGATGATCGCGGCGGGGCGCGCGCGGAGTTTCGATTCCTTGTTCATAGCATTCCCAGCTCGAGCCGCGCCTCGTCGCTCATCTTCGACGGGTCCCACGGCGGATCCCAGACGAGGTTGACGACCGCATCGCGGATACCGGGGACCGACAGCACGCGAAGCTCGACCTCCTGCGGCAGCGATTCCGCGACCGGGCAATGCGGCGTGGTTAGCGTCATGTCGATGGTCGCGTCGCCGTCCTCGCTGATCCGGACGTCGTAGATCAGTCCGAGTTCGTAGATGTCGACCGGGATCTCGGGATCGTAGACCGACTTCAGCACCTCGACTACCGCGGCCTGGAGGTCGCTTCCGGGGCCGGCCTTGGGCTCTTCCTTCTCCTCGCCGGAGAGGAAGCCGGTCAGATAGTCGCGCTTGCGCGCCACGCTTTCGGGCACGCGGGCTCGCGGCGGCGGCGCCACCGCATCGACTTCTATCGCATCGATCTTGCGCTCCTCGTTCATTTGCAAAAGCTCATTTGCCGAAAATCCGCTTCACCTGCTCGATGCCTTTGACCAGCGCGGCGATGTCGCTGCTGTCGCTGTGCGCCGCGAAGCTCGCGCGCGCCGTCGCCTCGACGCCGAGCCAGCGCATCAGCGGCTGGGCGCAATGGTGGCCGGCGCGGACCGCGACACCCGCATCGTCCAATATGGTGGCGGTGTCGTGCGGATGCACCCCGTCGACGTTGAAGCTGACGATCCCGGCGCTGTCGGAGGGGCCGTAGACCGTCACGCCGGCAATGGAACCGAGCGCCTCGCGGGTTTCGGCGACGAGCGCGCATTCGTGGGCGTGAATCGCCTCGATCCCGAGCTGCTCGACCCACTCGACCGCGGCGTGCAGGCCGACCGCGCCGACAATGTGCGGGGTCCCGGCTTCGAACCGCGCCGGCGGGTCGAGGAAGGTGGTCTCGTCGAACCGGACGGTGTCGATCATCGCGCCGCCGCCCTGCCACGGCGGCATGGATTGGAGCAGCTCGGCGCGGCCCCAAAGCGCGCCGATGCCGGTCGGTCCGTAGAGCTTGTGCGCGGAATAAGCATAGAAGTCGGCGCCGATCGCGGCGACGTCGACCGGGAGGCGCGGAACCGCCTGGCAGCCGTCGAGCAGCAGCAGCGCGCCCTTCGAATGGGCGATCCCGGCCGCGCGCCTGGCGTCGAGGATTGAGCCGAGCACGTTCGAAACGTGGGCGAAGGCGACGACGCGATGCTGTTCGGTGAGCATGCGTTCGGCCGCGTCGAGATCGATCTGGCCGTCGGGCGTCAACGGCACCGCGTCGATTTCATAGCCGGCGAGCTGCCACGGCACGATGTTGCTGTGGTGCTCGAGCTCAGACAGCAGGACGCGGTTGCGCCCTTCCTTCGGCAGCGCGCGCGCGACGAGGTTGATCGCTTCGGTCGCGCCGCGGGTGAAGACAAGCTCGCTCGGCTGGCCGCCGATCAGCCGCGACGCGGCGGCGCGGGCGCGCTCGTAGGCATCGGTCATGGTCGCCGAGCGCTCGTACACGCCGCGGTGAACGGTCGCATAGTCGCGCGCATAGGCCGTCGCAATCGCGTCGATCACCGCTTGCGGCTTCTGCGCCGTCGCGGCGCTGTCGAGGTAATGCCAGGCGCCGAGCGCCGGGAACTGGTCGCGGACGTTCAGGAACGTCATCCCCGGCTTGACCCGGGAGCCGCCTTGTTCCTGCGCTGCAAAGGCAGGCAGGCCCCGGCTCACGGCCGGGGTGACGGTGGGGTTCTCCATCAGACCACCCTCCGCAGCGCCTCGCGCGCTGCTTCGGCGATGGCCTGCGGCTCGCTCGCGCCGTCCCACAGGCCCGTGACGAAGCCTTCGAGCAGCAGCGCGCGGGCGCTCGCCGGGTCGAGGCCGCGGCTCTCGGCGTAGAACAATTGCATCGCGTCAAGCTCGCCGACGCTCGCGCCGTGGGCGCACTTCACGTCATCGGCGAAAATCTCGAGCTCGGGCTTGCAGTTGGCGGTCGCGCCGCGGTCGAGCAGCATCGCTTTCACCGACTGCTCGCCGTCGGTCTGCTGCGCGCCCCGCGCGACCTCGACCTTGCCGAGATAGGAGCCGACCGCCTTGCCGTTGAGGACCGAGCGGACGACCTGGCGCGAGCGCCCATTGGGTTCGAGATGCCGGACATTGGTGACGATCTCGTTGGTCGAGAGGTCGGTGCCGATGTTGGCGGCGTAAAGCTCGAACTCGGCGTGCTCGGCGAGGCTGACTTCGAGCTCGATGCGGCCGTACACCGCGGCGGTGTTGAGCGCGAAGATGCGGGCGTGGGCACCGGCGCCGAGCGCGAGCTGCACGCGGCGCAGCTGGACATCGTCGCTCGACGGCAGCCAGATTTCTTCCAAGCTTTCACCCGCGCCGACGGTCAGCGTCACCGGCTCGGCGAACTGCTCCCAGACCGGCTGAAGCGCCTCAAGGTCGGCGTAGCGCCAATCCTCCTGCTTGTGCGTGGGGAAGGGGGCAGTCACTTCCCCTCTCCCCGCCGGGGAGAGGGAGGGACCCGCTCGGCGCAGCCGAGTGGGAGGGTGAGGGGCGTGCAAGTGCGCCGCGCCACACCCCTCACCCCGCTCGCGCTGCGCGCGAGTCGCCCTCTCCCCATGTGGGGAGAGGGGCTGAGGGCGTTCGAGCCAGTCACCCCACCGCCTCCGCATAGCCTTCGCGCTCGAGCTCGAGCGCCAGCTCGGGGCCGCCGCTGCGCTCGATCCGGCCGGCGCGCAGGACGTGGACGCGGTCGGGTTCGACGTAATCGAGCAGGCGCTGGTAGTGGGTGATCAGCAGCACGCCCTTGTCGGGCGCGCGCATGATGCGGTTGATGCCCTCGCCGACGGCTTTCAGCGCATCGATGTCGAGGCCGCTGTCGGTCTCGTCGAGCACGGCGAAGCGCGGCTGCATGATGCCCATCTGGACCATCTCGGCGCGCTTCTTCTCGCCGCCCGAAAAGCCGACGTTGACCGGCCGCTTGAGCATCTCGGCGTCCATCCCGAGCAGCGCGGCCTGCGAACGCGCAAGCTTGATGAACTCGGCGCCGGAAAGCTCGGCTTCGCCGCGGGCGCGGCGCTGGGCGTTGAGGCTCTCACGGAGGAACTGGAGGTAGGAGACGCCGGGGATTTCGACCGGGTACTGGAAGCCGAGGAACAGGCCGGCAGCGGCGCGCTCGAACGGTTCGAGGGCGAGGAGGTTCAACCCACCTTTGTCATCCCGGGCTTGACCCGGGACCCGCCTGCCTTCTGCCTCGGTGGAAGAAAAGGCAGGCCCCGGCTCAAGGCCGGGGTGACGGGTTGGCGTGAACGTCACCGACCCCTCGGTCACTTCATAGCCGGGGCGGCCGGCGAGCACGTAGGCGAGCGTCGACTTGCCCGAGCCGTTCGGGCCCATGATCGCGTGCACTTCGCCCTTCGGCACGTCGAGCGTGACGCCGTTCAGGATCGGCTTGCCGGCGACCGTCGCGTGGAGGTTTTCAATCTTCAGCATTTGATCTGTGCCAATATAGTTGGACGGCGGTCAGATAGCCGGGCTCACTGATAGGCAGTCCAGCATCGCCAACGACGTAAGGTAAATCGCATTTCGGGCACCGAGCGGTGTCGGTGTCGACTGCATTTGCGAGCGGCTGTTCGTATGCGATGCCGTCCTCAAACCGATAAAGCTTCCCCACTTCCTGAGGGCTGAATTCGGCAAGGCACATCGTGCAGGCCGCTTGCTTGCTCCGTTGAAGCTCGCCCCAGTTGCGCTCGAAATGATCGAACGCGGCCAAAACATCGGCTTGCGCAAAGCTCATCCCACGCTCCCCTCGAGGCTGATCCCCAGCAGCTTCTGCGCCTCGACCGCGAACTCCATCGGCAGCTGCTTCAAGACCTCGCGCGCGAAGCCGTTGACGATCAGCGCGACTGCCGCCTCCTGATCCAGGCCGCGGCTCATCGCGTAGAACAATTGATCCTCGCTGATCTTCGACGTCGTCGCTTCATGCTCGATTTGCGCGGTCGGGTTCTTGACCTCGATATAGGGCACGGTGTGCGCGCCGCAGTCGCTGCCCAGAAGCAGGGAATCGCACTGGGTGAAGTTGCGCACGTTCTCCGCGCGCGGGAGCACGCGGACCAGCCCGCGATAGGTGTTGTTCGACCGGCCCGCGCTGATGCCCTTGCTGACGATCGTCGAGCGCGTGTTGGCGCCGATGTGAATCATCTTGGTGCCGGTGTCGGCCTGCTGGAAATTGTTTGTCAGCGCGACGGAGTAGAATTCGCCGACGCTGTGATCGCCCTTGAGGATGCAGCTCGGATATTTCCAGGTGATCGCGCTTCCGGTCTCGACCTGGGTCCAGCTGACCTTCGACCGGTCGCCGCTGCACAGCGAGCGTTTGGTGACGAAATTGAAGATTCCGCCGCGACCCTGCTCGTCGCCGGGATACCAGTTCTGGACCGTCGAGTATTTCACCTCGGCGTCCTCGTGGGCGAAGATCTCGACCACCGCGGCATGGAGCTGGTTCTCGTCGCGCTGCGGCGCCGTGCAGCCCTCGAGGTAGGAGACGTAGGCGCCCTTGTCGGCGATGATCAGGGTGCGCTCGAACTGGCCGGTGTTCTCGGCATTGATGCGGAAATAGGTGCTGAGCTCCATCGGGCAGCGGACGCCCTCGGGGACGTAGACGAAGGTGCCATCGCTAAAGACCGCGCTGTTGAGGCAGGCGAAATAATTGTCGCGCTGCGGGACGACCGAGCCGAGATATTTCCTGACCAGCTCAGGATGCTCGCGGATCGCTTCGGAGATCGAGAGGAAGATGACGCCGGCGGCGGCGAGCTCCTTGCGGAAGGTGGTGGCGACGGAAACGCTGTCGAACACCGCGTCGACCGCGACCTTGGCCGCGCCTTCGACGCCGGCGAGCACCTTCTGCTCCTCGATCGGGATGCCGAGCTTTTCGTAGGTGCGGCGAATCTCCGGATCGAGCTCGTCGAGCGAGGCGATTTTCGCCTTGGCCTTGGGCGCCGCGTAATAATAAGCGTCCTGGTAGTCGATCGGCGGGATGTCGAGCTTGGCCCAGCTGACCTCCTCCATCTCGAGCCACGCGCGATAGGCCTTCAGGCGCCAGTCGAGCATCCACTCGGGCTCGTCCTTCTTGGCCGAGATGAAGCGGATCGTGTCTTCCGAAAGGCCCTTGGGCGCGAATTCCTGCTCGACATCGGAGACGAAGCCCCATTCGTAGTCGGCGAGCTTCTCGGCGGCGGCGTGCGCCTCGCGGTTGCGGACGTCGGTCATAGGGATTGCGCCCGTGCGGAGGCCGGAGCCCAGCCTGCTGCTTGCCGGGGCTGGACATTCGCCGGGGTGCTAAGTTGCTCGAGCGACACCGCATCCAGCGCGCCCCTGACCGCATCGCCGACGACTCCCATGTGCGGCTTGACGCGGCAGTGGGCGTCGAGCGCGCAATCGGTGCGGCCTTCGGAGCAGACGGTCATCGCGATCGGCCCTTCGACGGCTTCGACGATGTCGGCGAGGCTGATGTCATCGGCACCTCTCGCGAGCGAGAATCCGCCCGAAGCGCCGCGCGCGCTCTTGAGCAGCCCACAGGTCGCGAGCTGCCCCATCAATTTCTGCGCGGTCGGCAGCGGGACGCCGGTCTCGTGCGCGAGCTCGGTCGCGCTGAGGCGCGCCGTGGCGGGACGGCGGGCGGCGGCGGTCATCAGCACGACCGCATAATCGGCGAGGTGAGAGAGGCGCATCGAATTCGGAGCTTTCCAGTCCGATTTAGGCGCTTTGCCGGCGATTCTCAACTCCGGTGATTTGCGTAGCTCGCTTCGGTCGCCCTGAACTCGATTCAGGGTCAATTTTTGCGATCCGCACAGCCCTTCACAGCAATGGATGCTGAAACAAGTTCAGCATGACGGTATGGCACCCGCCGTGCGCCTCTATCCACTCATTCGGCCGCTGGTGTTCATGCTTGATGCGGAGAGGGCGCATCGGGCGACGATCGGGGCGCTGAAGCTGCTGCCGCCGCACCGGCCGCCCGATTTTCCGGCGTCGCTGCGAACGCGAGTCGCCGGGCTCGATTTTCCCAATCCGGTCGGGCTCGCCGCCGGGTTCGACAAGGATGCCGAGGTGCCCGAGCAGATGCTGTCGCTCGGCTTCGGGTTTGTCGAGGTCGGAACCGTCACCCCGCGGCCGCAGCGGGGCAATGAGAGTCCGCGGCTGTTCCGCCTGGTGCGCGACCGCGCGGTGATCAACCGCATGGGATTCAACAATGCGGGCCAGCCGAGCGCGTTCGAGCGGCTTCAGCGGCTGACCAACGTGCATGGGATCATCGGCGTCAATGTCGGCGCCAACAAGGACAGTGCTGATCGGATTGCCGATTATGTCAGCGGCGTGCGGGCGATGGCGCCGGTTGCGCGCTACCTGACGATCAACATCAGCTCGCCGAACACGCCCGGCTTGCGGGGCCTGCAGGAGGAAGGCGCGCTCGAGGAACTGCTCGCCGCCGTGCGGGGCGCCGGGGCGAAGAAGCCGATCTTCTTGAAGGTTGCGCCGGACCTCGGCAATGGCGATCCCGAGCGGATCGTCCGCGCCGCGATCGATCACAAGATCGACGCGCTGATCGTCGCCAACACGACCGTGTCCCGGCCGCCGCTTCGCTCGCGCTACGCCGGAGAAGCGGGGGGATTGTCGGGTGCGCCATTGAAGCCGCTGGCACTGCAGGCGCTACGCCAGTTCCACCTCGCGAGCGCGGGCGAAATCCCGCTGATCGCGGCTGGCGGAATCGCCACCGCGAACGACGCATGGGAGCGGATCTGCGCCGGCGCGAGCCTGGTGCAGCTCTACAGCGCGATGGTGTTCGAAGGGCCGGGAATTGCCCGGCGCATCGCCGCCGGCCTCGCGAAGCGTCTCAAACAGGAGGGGTTCAGCAGCATTGCCGAGGCGGTGGGGAGCGAGTAGCCACGCCGCCCATGCGCTTGCGTTTCCTATCGCTCTTCGCCCTCTTCGTCGCCGTTCCGCTCGCCGCCGCACCGGCGCCAAAGCCGATTCCCGGCATGGTCAGCGCCGCCGATCCACGCGCCGCCGCCGCGGGGGTCGAGATGCTGCGCAAGGGCGGAAGCGCGGCCGACGCCGCGTTCGCGACCCTGCTCGCATTGAATGTGGTCGAGCCGCAGAGCTCGGGCATCGGTGGCGGCGGCTATCTCGTCTATGCGGACAAGGGCGGCGCCCCGGTGACCTTCGACGGCCGCGAGACCGCGCCGCACGCGGCGACCGGGACGTGGTTCTTCAAGGATGGTAAGCCGATGGCCTTCTCCGACGCGCAGCCGGGCGGCAAGAGCGTCGGCGTGCCGGGCAACATCCGGATGATGGCGCTCGCACACCAGCGCTACGGCAAGCTGCCCTGGGCGACGCTGTTCCAGCCCGCGATCCGCTTGGCGCGCGATGGCTTCAAGATCACGCCGCGCCTCAATCATTCGCTCAACACCTATCCGGCGACGGGCGCCTTGTCCGCCGAAGCGCGGGCGATGTTCTACGGTCCCGACGGCAAGGCGCTGCCGGTTGGCACCCTGGTCCGCAACCCCGCCTTCGCGACATTCCTCGAGCAACTCGCCGCCCGCGGGCCGGACAGTTTCTATGTCGGCCCAAACGCGCAGGCGATCGCTGCGAACGTCAGCCGGGCGCCGCATAATCCGGCGCCGATGACCACCGGCGACATCGCGTCGTACGAGGCCAAGCCGCGCGCGCCGGTGTGCGGCACCTATCGCGTCTACCGCATTTGCGGGATGGGCCCGTCCTCGTCGGGCGGGTTCACCGTATTCGCGATCCTCAAGCAGCTCGAGCGGTTCGACCTCTCGGCGCTAGGGCCGAACTCGCCGACAGCTTGGCACCTGATCGCCGAATCCGAGCGCCTCGCTTATGCCGACCGCGATAAATATCTCGCGGACGAGGATTACATCCGCGTTCCGCTCGCAGGCCTCACCGACCCCGCCTATCTCGCCAGCCGCTCGGCATTGATCTCGCCCGACAAGGCGATGCCCATGGTATCGGCCGGAGCACCCGCCGGCGCTCCGGCGGTCGCGTGCGGCGTCGGCACGCCGGAGCGCGGCACGTCGCATTTCGTCGCCGTCGACCGCTGGGGCAATGTCGCCTCCGAGACCTCGACCATCGAAAGTTCCTTCGGGTCGGGGCTGATGGTCAACGGCTATTATCTCAACAATGAGCTGACCGACTTCAGCTTCGTGCCGGACGAGAAGGGCTGCCCCGTCGCCAACCGGGTCGAAGGCGGCAAGCGGCCGCGCAGCTCGATGAGCCCGACGATCGTCTATGGCCCCGACGGCCATGTCCGGCTCGCGGTCGGCGCGGCGGGCGGATCGACCATTCCGGCGCAGGTCGCCAAGACGATCATCGGGGTGCTCGATTTCCATCTGACCGCGCAGCAGGCGATCGCCTTGCCGATGATCGTCGCTCCAGCCGGGGACACCATCTATCTCGAGCGCGGGACGTTTCTGGAAGCAATGACGCCGCAGCTCGCGGCTATGGGACACAAGATCGCGTATCGCCCGCCATCGACTTTCAAGGCCAACGCGATCGAATGGGTGAATGGCCGCTGGGCGGGCGCGGCCGACCCGCGCAGCGAAGGCGCGGCGCTGTCGCAATAGCCACGGGGGAAAGCTTGGCTCGGCAACTCGAACATTTCGACAATCTCGTTTCGCTCTTCCTGACGCGCGCGGTGGAGAAGGGCGACAAGCCCTTTCTCTGGGCCAAGCACGCGGGCGAATGGCGCTCGACCAGCTGGGCCGAGGCGGCACGCCAGGTGGCGGCGCTCGCCGCATCCTTGAAGCGCATTGGGCTCGAGCCCGGCGACCGCGTCGCGCTGGTCAGCGAAAACCGGCCGGAATGGTTGATCGCCGATTTGGCGATCATGGCCGCGGGCTGCGTGACGGTCCCGACCTACACCACCAACACGACACGCGACCACGCCCACATCCTTGGCAATTCGGGCGCGCGGGCGGTGATCGTCTCCAACCAGAAGCTCGCGCAGCCGCTGGTCCCGGCGGTGCTGACCTCGGCCGAATGCCACCACGTCATCGCCATGGAGCCGCTGCGCACCGGTCAGGCGCCCGAATGGGTGCAGTGCCACTCGTGGGGCAAACTGGTGTCGGGGGACGCCGATGTCGCGGCGCTGCGCGACGAGGTCGCGTCGGTGCGCCGCGACGATCTCGCCTGCATCATCTACACCAGTGGAACGGGCGGAGCGCCGCGCGGCGTCCAGCAGCACCACGGCGCCATCCTCCACAATCTCGAGGGCTGCACCGATATCATATCGAGCGACTTCGGCTGGGGCGACGAGGTGTTCCTGTCGTTCCTGCCGGCGAGCCACGCCTATGAGCATACCGGCGGGCAGCATTTCCCGATCGCGCTCGGGGCGGAGATTTATTACGCCGAGAGCCTCGAGAAGCTCGCGGCCAATATCGAGGAAGTGCACCCGACGATCATGATCGTCGTACCGCGGCTGTTCGAAATGCTGCGCGCGCGGATCATGAAGTCGGTCGAATCGCAGGGCGGCTTGTCGAAATATCTGCTGCACCGCGCGCTCAAGATCGGCGGCGACAAATATCATGGCCGCTGGCGGCCGTGGGACATGCCGATGGACGGCATTCTCGAGCTCACCTTGCGCCGCAAGATCCGCGAGAAGGTCGGCGGCCGCGTCAAAGCGTGGGTGTCGGGCGGCGCGCCGCTCAACCCCGAGGTCGGCATTTTCTTTCAGTCGCTCGGGATCACGTTCCTGCAAGGCTATGGGCAGACCGAGGCGGGACCGCTGATCAGTTGCAACCGGCCGAGCGTCGGGATCCGCCTCGAAACCGTCGGGCCGCCGTCGCTCCACACCGAAGTGCGCATCGCCGGCGACGGCGAGATCATCGTGCGCGGCGAGAATGTCATGCACGGCTACTGGCGCAATCCCGAGGAGACCGCGCGCGTTCTCCACGACGGCTGGCTGGCGACGGGCGATGTCGGTCATTTCGACGACAAGGGCCGGATCGTCATCACCGACCGCAAGAAGGACCTGATCGTCAACGACAAGGGCGACAATGTGTCGCCGCAGCGGATCGAGGGGATGCTGACGCTCCAGCCCGAGATTGCGCAGGCGATGATCTATGGCGACCGCCGGCCGCACCTCGTCGCCTTGATCGTGCCCGATCCGGAGGTCGCTCGCGCGCCCGACGTTCAGCAGCGGGTCCAGCGTGCCATCGACCGGGTCAACGCCGAAGTTTCAATTATCGAGAGAGTGCGCCGCTTCATCCTCGCCGATGAGCCGTTCGGAATAGAGAATGAGCAGCTGACGCCCTCGATGAAAATCCGCCGCCATGTCATTTCCAGCGTTTATGGCGAGCGCCTCGACGCACTCTACAAGCGGTAGCGGACTCCTACGCTCTCGGCCGGACGTAGGGCGTGAAGTCGCCGAAAACGCAGCTGCCGACCGGCATTCCGGTCATCGTGTCGACGACCTGCGCGATGTCGCCGCGGCACAGGCCCATGCCGCCGAACTGCCTGGTGACGAGCGCGTAGTGGCCGGCGCCGAGGCCGGTGCAGCCGCCCTGCATATGCGCCACATAGGCGCGGCTGGTCCCGTCGCGGAACAGGATGGTGTTCGGGTCGATCGTCTTCATGTCGCCCGACTTGTACGACGGAAGGCAATTGATCGGCGGCTGCGCAACCTTGCCCTGCAGCGCGAGCTGGAACTGGCGCTGCGCCTCAGCGGTGCGGGTCGGTTGCGGCGGGGCCGCCGCGCAGGAGGCGAGGACGGCGCCTACCAGCAAGATAGAGATCACACGCATTTCGACCTCCTCGGGCTCAACGCGCCCCCGTAACGACCTTAAAACGCCTTCGTTCATGAACGGAAGCTGTCTTTGTCTCTCCTGAGGCGCGCGAATTGCTTCGCGTCTGTGGCACGAACGAAAGGATTGGTTTCACGTTCCTGAGCAACGGTCGTGGGAAGGGTGATTTTTCCTGCCTCTCGCAGGCGCTTAACGCGGTCGAGCCGGTCGGCGATCGCGGCGTTGCCAGGTTCCGCATGCGCCGCGAAGCGGGCGTTCGACAGCGTATATTCGTGCGCGCAATAGAGACGTGTGTCATCGGGGAGCGCGGCGAGCTGCTGGAGCGAGCCGAACATCTGCTCGGGCGTGCCCTCGAACAGGCGCCCGCAGCCCATGGCGAACAAGGTGTCGCCGACGAACGCGACGCGGTCCTGTTCGAAGATCAACGCGATGTGGCCGAGCGTGTGTCCGGGCACGTCGACGATCCGACCCAGGTGTTCGCCGAGGTGCAGGATATCGCCTTCTCTGAGCGCGACATCGCGGCCGGGGATGTCCTCGCCCGCCGGACCGAAGATCCGGGCGCCAGTGGCCTGCTTGATGGCGAGGTTCCCGCCGGTGTGGTCGCGGTGCCAGTGGGTGTTCCACACCTGACGAATCGTCCAGCCGCGCCGCTCGGCTTCGGCCAGCACGGGCGCGGCATCGCCGGGGTCGACGACCGCCGTCTCCGCACTGGCTTCGTCATGGACGAGCCACAAATAATTGTCGAAAAAAGCGGGGACTGCGACGATCTCCATCGCGGCGTTCCTCTAAGCCCTCGCCGTAAGGATCGCCAGCGCGTCGGCGGCGAGCTTGCGCGTCAGCTCGGCGGCGGGAAGGGACTCTCCAAGGGGTGCCGACTGCCCCGCCCACATCGGACCGAAGCCATATTCGCCGTGCTTCTCGGCAGCGGCGCGGATCGGTGCGAGCGCCGCGCTGGCGAGCGGGTATGGTGGCGCTTCGGGCCGCACCGCCCCAAGCTCGTCGATGAGGCGTCCGTGCAGCCCGCGGGCCAAGGCGCCGCTCATCAGGTTGGTGAACAAGGTTCGGCCATCCTTGAGACGGGCGCGATGCGCCATGCTGATCGCCGCCTCAGGAGTGTGAAGATAGGCGGTGCCGAGCTGGACGGCGCTCGCCCCCAGCGTGAAGGCCGCCGCGATGCCGCGCCCGTCGCCGATTCCGCCGGCCGCGATCACCGGGACGCTCACGGAATCCACCACTTGCGGCAAAAGGCTGAACAGGCCGATCGCCTCGACCACGCTCGAATCGAGGAATCGGCCGGTGTGGCCGCCGGCTTCGAAGCCTTGGGCGATGATGGCGTCGGCAGCGCGCGCTTCAAGCCAGCGCGCTTCGGTCGGCGTGGTGGCGTTGCCAATGACGATCGCGCCGGTCGCTTTCACCCGCGCCATCAGCGGCTCGGGCGGCAGGCCGAAGTGAAAGCTCACGACCCTGGGCCGCACCTCCTCGACGACGGTGCACATTTCCGCATCGAACGGGAGGCGAAGGGCACCGCCATCATCGGCGTCGACGCCGAACTCTTCGTAATAGGGCCGGAGCAGCGCGCGCCACGCGCTGTCGTCAACCTGGTCCGGCATCCGATGGCAAAAGAAGTTCAGCGCGAACGGGCGGCTGCTACGCTCGCGAACCGCGCTTGCCTGATCGCGCACGTGTGCGGGGGTCGCCATGCCGCACGGAAGCGAGCCAAGCGCGCCGCCCTCGATTGCCGCGGCGCACAGTGCAACTCCGCCGGCGCCGGCCATCGGAGCCTGGATGATCGGGTGTTCGCATCCGACGAGGTCAAAGAAGCGGCGGTCGGGCCAGCCTACCATTTGCCGCTGTTCGGCATGGAAGACCACGGTTCGGCGGCGGGAAGCGCGCCGCCCTTTTGCAGCAGCTCGATCGAAATACCGTCAGGCGTGCGAACGAAGGCCATGCGTCCGTCGCGCGGCGGCCGATTGATGGTCACGCCGTTGTCCATCAGGCGCCGGCACGTCTCGTAAACGTCGTCGACCTGATAAGCCAGATGGCCGAAGTTGCGGCCGCTGCCATAGTCGCTCTCGTCCCAGTTCCAGGTGAGTTCGACCTCGCCGCCGTCGTCCCCTGGAAGACCGAGAAAGATCAACGTGTAGCGGCCGGCCTCATTGTCCATCCGCCGCCGCTCTTCGAGCCCGAGCAGCTTGAAAAAGTTGATCGTCGCGTCGGGGTCGCTGACCCGGAGCATCGCGTGGAGAAAACGCATGCGCCTTATTTAGGCGGGTTTGTCTCGACTTTCACCGTCGGCGTCACGCCGAGCATCTCGATCGCCTTGGCCGCGGCCTTGCCGATCGGTCCAGTGGGGTCGGCCGCGGCCGCGCGGACCCAGTAGCTTCGCGCCTGCGCGTCGTCCCCGGTGAAATCGGCGACATGGCCGGCCTCGAACAGGACCGCCGGATCGGACGGGGCGAGGGCCAGCGCTTTCTGAATCGCATAACGTGCGGTCGTCGGGTCACGTTCGCGGATCGCGAGCGCGGCTGAAAAATACCAATAGAAGGGATCGTTCGAGATCGTCGCGCCCGCCTCGTTGGCCTTTGCTCGCGCTGTGGCGAGATCGTTCTGGGCTTCGGCGGCCCGCGCGCGGTCAAGCAAAGCCTCGCCGCGCTGTTCGCCTTCGAGCCCGGGCAGAGCGAGCGCCTTGTCGAGGTCGAACGCCGCCTTGCCGGGCTGGCCCGCGGCGATCCACAGATTGCCCGCCGCCGCCCATAGCCGCGCGGTCTTCGGATCCTTGTCGCTCGACGCTTTGGCCGCTTCCTCGAACGATTGCGCCGCAGCCTGGTCGTCGCCGCGCTTTTGCGATTCGAGCGCTCGGCAAACCAGCGCCTCGGGCGTGACGAGATCGGGGCACGCAGGCTTGGGCGCGGGGGCGGCAGTGGCAACAGCGGCGGCGATGAGAAGGATCAAGGGGCAGGCTCCAGGAGTCCGGCGACCGTCCGCAGGATCGCCTCGATCTCGCGCGGCTCGGACAGACGGTGACCGCCGCCCTTGAGCACGCTCAGCTGGACATCGGATGAACGAAGCCCCCGCAGCGTCTGCAGCGCGACGTCGAGCGGCACCTCTTCGTCGTGCTCGCCGTGGAGCAGCCGCACCGGGCAGCCGACACCGATGGGACCGCCGAGAAGCTGCATCGCCTGGCCGGAGTTCCAGAAGGCGCGCGTCGTGACTAACGGCTCCGGCCCATAGGGATTCGGCTCTGCCAGCCGCCCTGTCAGCTGAACGATTTGCTTTTGAGATGCATCGAAACCCCAGTCGGTAAAATCCGGCGCTGCCGCAATTCCGATTAGCGCCTGGACGCGGTCGGGCCGCTGAAGTGCGAGATGGAGCGCGATCCACCCGCCCATCGACGAGCCGATCACGATCAGCGGCCCCGCGGTCAGCTGGTCGATCGCGGCGAGCGCGTCCTCGAGCCAGATTGCCAGCGTGCCGTCCTCGAACTGGCCGCCGCTCGCCCCCGTGCCCGAATAATCGAGCCGCAGCATGCCGACGCCGCGGCGCTCGGCAAAAGCATCGAGGGCCAATGCCTTGCTGCCCTCCATGTCCGATGCGTACCCGGGCAGGAAGACAAGGGTCGGCGCGCGCCCGCGCCGCGAGCGGGTGGCGATGCGGCGACCGTTCACACCCAGAAATGTGAGCTCCGTCATACCGTCGCTATACATCGCCGGTCACCGAGCAGTAGGCACTTGCGCAATGCCGACGATCATTTCGCATGCCGCGGTGCCGCTAGCGCTCGGGCTTGGGCTCGGCACCATGCGCATCCCGCGGACGCTTCTCGTTGCGGGGATCGCGGCAGCCATGCTGCCCGACGCCGACGTGATCCTGTTCCGCTTCGGCGTGACCGCCGACTCGATCTGGAGCCACCGCGGCTTCAGCCATTCGCTCGGTTTTGCCTTGCTACTTGGGCTCGCCGCGGCGGTGCTCCTCCGCCGTGCGGCGCCCCCGCTGTTTGCCTTCGCGTTCGTGGTCTTGTGCGCTGCCTCGCACGGGTTGCTCGACATGCTGACCAACGGCGGACACGGCATCGCCTTGCTGTGGCCGCTCAGCGGCGAGCGCTATTTCTTCGACTGGCGGCCGATCCAGGTTTCGCCGCTGGCCGCTTCGCGGTTCGTGACGAAAGCCGCGGCGGTCGCGAAAACGGAGGCCATTTGGATCTGGCTCCCGGCGCTGCTCGTTGCATTGTCATTGCGCGGCCTTGGCGGCCGGAAAGGAGCGACCCCATGAAGACACGGCGCCTCGGCGACAGCGACCTTGAAGTTTCGGAGATTTCGCTCGGGTCATGGCTGACCTACGGCGTCGGGGTCGGAGCCGACAAGGCGCGCGCCTGCCTCGACGAGGCGTTCGACCAGGGCATCAACTTCATCGACACGGCCAACATCTACGGCCGCGGCGCGGCGGAGAGCTTTCTCGGCGACGCACTCGAGGGCCGGCCGCGCGATGGCTACGTGCTGGCGACCAAGCTTTATTTCCCGATGACGGAGAGCGATCGCGGCCTGTCGCGGGCGCAGATCGAAAAGCAGCTCGACGCGTCGCTGGCGCGCCTCAAGACCGATTATGTCGACCTTTACCAATGCCATCGTTACGACCGCGACACGCCGCTCGAGGAGACGATGGAGGCGCTGACCCGCGCGGTCGAGCAGGGAAAGACACGCTACATCGGCTTTTCCGAATGGCCGGCCGACCGGATCCAGGCGGCGATCGACCTTGCGGGCAGTGGGCGTGTCGCCAAGTTCGTCTCGTCGCAGCCGCAATATTCGCTACTCTGGCGGGACCCCGAGCAGGAGGTGATCCCGCTCTGCGCCGCCAACGGCATTTCGCAGATCGTCTGGTCGCCGCTCGGGCAGGGCGTGCTCAGCGGCAAGTATGATCCCGACGCGCCGCCGCCTAAGGATTCGCGCGCGGCGAGCGAGGAGATGGGCGGCTGGATGGACCGCCTAATGGAACCGCAAGTGCTTCGCGCCGTGCAGCAATTGAAGCCGATCGCGGAGGAAGTCGGCCTGACCCTGCCGCAATTCGCGCTCGCCTGGGTGCTGCGCGAGCCCAATGTCGCCTCGGCGATCATCGGCGCTTCACGGCCCGCGCAGGTGCGCGAGAACGCAGCCGCCTCGGGCGTGGTCGTCGACACCCAATTGTTCATGCGCGCCGAGCAGATCCTCGACGAGGCGCTCGGCCGCGTCGAAGCTTAGGAAAGGAGACAAATCATGGCCATCACCCGCTCCGCGACTGCCCGCTACGAGGGCGTCGGCAAGGATGCGAGAGGAACCCTCTCGACCCAGTCGGGGGTGCTTAAGGACCAGCGCTACGGCTTTGCCACGCGGTTCGGCGAGGAGCCCGGCACCAATCCCGAGGAGCTGATCGCCGCGGCGCACGCTGGCTGCTTCACCATGGCGCTGTCGCTTGGCCTAGCCAAGGAAGGAGCCCGTGACGCGCGACTGGAGACGACCGCGCGGGTCACGATCGAGCAGCAGGGCGAAGGCTTCGCCATCACCCGGTCAGACCTGCAGTTGACCGCCGACGTGCCCGGCATCGACGAGCAACGGCTGCGCGCGCTCGCCGAAGAGGCGAAGAAGAATTGCCCCGTCTCGAAGGTGCTTCGGGCGGAGATGGCGCTGACGGTGAATGTCGGAGCGGGCGCGCCGGCCTGAGCGGCGGCGGGATTTTCCCGCGTTCCCACGACGGGACAACACGAAGGGCAGCTGATCGCGCGTGGTTTTCCGCTCGCCGTTAACAGGTGAACTCCCTGTAACCTAACGAACTCCGCCATTCCCGGGACGTTGAGCCGCATGTATTTTTCGGCACGTTCACGTGAGGAGGTCGATCATGCGTGGCAAATTGATCCTTTATGCGTTCGCAACCGCGGCGCTGGTTCCCTCGGCGGCTCTCGCCCAGCATGGCGGCGGCCCTCCGGCCGGAGCGGGCGGCGGGATGGGCCACGCCGGCGGGCTCGGCGGCACGATGGGCAACGCGGGCAGCATGGGCAATGGCGGCGTCGGCGGCGGCATGGGCATGGGCGCTGGCTCGATGGGCGCCTCGGGCGGCATCAACGATATCGGCGTCACCACCCGCGACCAGGCGCGGATGAACAGCCAGGGACCGGCGCACGCATCGAGCACCGGAATCGACCATGCCAACCAGAATAGCGTGCTTGCGGGCACAAGCACCACGACCAGCGTCACCAGCGGCGCGCTCGCGGGGCTCACGACCGGAGCGACGCTCTATTCGAACGGCACCGCGGTCGGCACCGTCGAGCAGATCCGCACCACCGGCAAGGGCTCCGTCGCGGTGGTCGTCGTCAAGGGCACCAATGGCGGTCTCTATGCCGTGCCGGCCAACAAGCTCAGCCTCAACGGCGGCACCCTGTCGACGACGATGCGGCTCGCCGGCATCAACACTTCGGCCGACGTGTCCGCGCGTGCGCAGGGCCGCACCAACAGCCAGGGGCCGATGCACGCCTCGGCAACCGGCATCGCGCATGCCAACCAGCATAGCGTGCTAGCCGGAGCGGCGACCGGCACGCACCTGATCGGGGTCAGCGTCGGCATGCCGCTGATGCAGAACGGAAGCCAGGTCGGCACGGTCTATCGCGTGGTGACCGCCAACGGCGTCATCCAGCGCGTCCTCGTTCAGGGCACCAACGGCCGGATCTACTCGCTTGCGCCGAGCACGGTTACCGCGTCCGGCGGGACGATCACGACCAGCGCCAGCCTGCGCGGGATCTGACCCGTGCGCCTTAGCGGGCCGGCTTGAACTCGAGCCTGCCGGCCCAGCGCGCGACTTCGCGGTCGAACGCCGCGAGATCGAAATGCTGCGGATCGTCGTGGGCCAGCGGAATACCGCGATCGATGTTGGCGTGGAAGGCCGGGATCAGCCACAGGCCGGCGCGGGCACTGGCGAGCACATACAGCAATGCGAGGCTGCGATATTGGGCGCGTGTGAAGCCCGGTTCGGGCGCGATCCGGTCATTGCGCGCCGGCCCGGCGGGATCGGCGCGGCGCGGCTGGACATTCTCGACATGGATGAAGCGGCCGCGCACGCCTTCGCCGAGAATGCGCTCGAGCTTGGTCGCGCGCCAGCCGACCTCCATGTCGTGGCCGACGATCACCCGGCCGCGGCGGTCGTTGAACAGATGCGCGACCGCGTCCTTGCCGAGAAATTGCGAAACGTCGTTGAACCGCGGCTGCCGATCGAAATGGCGCGGGAACGGCTCGGCGTCGATCCACGGCGAGCTGGTGTCGTGGATCACGAAATAAAGGGCGCGATGGTGGTCGATCGTTTCCGAAACGGGCGTCGTCGCCGGCAGCGGCAGATGGCGGTGCCGCAGCACGGCGGCGAGCTTGGCCGTGTCGATTGGCGCCGGCTGACCGATGCGCGCCGCGAGGGCCGGCGGAAGGTCCTGCTCGCGCGCCGCCGCGCCGCCAGGCTCGACATGGCGCAGCAGGCAGCGCGCCTGCTCGACCGGCGTTCCAGTAAATTCCATGCGAGCGGAATCGAATCGGCAGTCGACCGCGGGCGCTTCGGCAAGCGGAGCGATGGCGATCGGGGCGGCGAGCAGCAGCGCAAGCATTCAGATCGCCTTTGAGCTGCGGCGCGACGGCGACACGAAAATCTCTTCGATCGGCGCGCCGAACAGCTCCGCGATGCGGAAGGCGAGCGGAAGCGAGGGATCATATTTGCCGGTCTCGATCGCGTTGACGCTCTGGCGCGACACCTCGAGCCGGTCGGCCAGCGCCTGCTGGCTCCAGTTGCGTTCGGCGCGAAGCAGTCTCATCCGATTTTCCATTCTTGTAAAGGATACTTTACGAGATGAGGTGCGATTGTAAAGTGTGCCTTACATCAAGAGCGTGCGCGCTTGGAGCAGAGGTTGAACAGCGCGTCGGCGGAGTCCCGGTCGAGCGCTGGCTTGTAGGCGGCTTTCGGATCGAAGCTCGCGGCGAAGTCTTCGGCTCGCTTGGCGCTTTGCGGGTGGCTTTGCAGGAACTGGGAGCTGAACTGCGGCGATTCCTTGGCCAGGCGCCGGAACAAAGCGGCGGTAGGCTTGGGCGAGATGCCGGCGCGCTTCAGCATCGCGATCGCGTCGGCGTCCGCCTCGGCCTCGTTCTGCCGGGTGTAGCTGAGCGCCACCAGCTGCTCGGCATTGGCGCCGAGATTGCCGGCGAACATCCGAATCAGCGCGCCGATGCCGAGCTCGCGCAGCAGCGCCTCCGTGACGTGCCGGCGGCGGACATGCGCGACCTCATGGGCGAGGATGCCCGCGAGCGCATCGCTGTCGGTCTCGGTGATCGCCGGTTTGAACACGACGATATAGCCGCCCGGCAGGGCCGCGGCGTTGAACATGTTGACGTCGAGCGCGGCGATCTTGATGGCGTCGGGCCCGCGGGTTGCGCCGGGCGACACGCGCTCCACCAGCTGTTCCAGCGCCTTCTGCCCACGCGGGTTGCGGCACTTCAAATCACCGAAATCGCCGACGATCGCGCTCCCGACATTGCGCTCCCAGCTCATCGGCACGTGCGGCGCGATCCAGTGCGGCGCGACATAGCCCAGGGCGACGACCGAAGCGGTGACGATGCCGCCGATGACCAGCGCAGGGACCAGCCCGACGCGGTCGATCCAGCGGCCGTAGCGCTCTTCCTTGCCGAGCAGCCGCTGCAGCTCGGGGGCGGCATCGAGCGGGAGGACGAGGCGCCAGCCGGGCCGGTCTCCGCGGCCGAGCCTAAGCGTTCCATGCGCTCCCTCGATCCGTCGAAGCTGCGCGCTCGCGACCTCGTCCGACCAGCCGCCCGCCTGGCTTAGCCGCAACGCGGAACCATCGACGCTGACCTCCACCTCGTGCGGGTGGCCGGTAACCCCGTCGTAGAGCTTGCCGGCGAACAAGCTCAGATCGCGCCCACGTCGAAGGCATCGGCAAAACCTTCCGCCTCGCGCGGCGCATTGGTCGTCGACTGGGTGAGATCGCCGATGTCGATGCTTCCGTAGACGTGCATGTGGCGCACCATGAAGGCCCAGTTCCGATAGCCCCAGTAAGTGATTCCGAAACCGAGCGTGACGACCGCCAGGGCGAGGTTGCCGAGGAACAGCCCGAGCCACTGCAGCGTGGTCGCGTCGAAGCCGAACTCGAGCTCGCCGAGCTTGGTCGCCTCGGCTGCGTTGCGGAAATAGGCCGCGTACCAGTTCAGCGTCAGCAGCGGGATGGCGACATAGAAGAGAAGAAGAATCGCGACGAACAGGATGCCGAGGCCGACCGGCGCCGGGCCGGGGGTCCGGGCGAACGCGCCGGCTGCGCCGAGAACGGCGACCATGAGGATGGCGACGATCGGGATCGCGTAGAGCAACGCCCAGCGGCCCTTCAGCCCTTCGGCGTCGAGGTTCGAGCGGAACTCGAGCGGCCCGAAGCTCATCGCGTTCCAGCGCGCGTTCCACAGCCGCGTTGTCGCCCAGGGAAAGACGATGAACAAGGTCATGGCGCTGAGCGCGAAACGCCCGAGATATTCGCCGCCATAGTTCCAGCCGGGATCGTTGCTTCCGCCGCGAATGCCGTGCCACCAGCTGCGCGACAGGCGGTAGCGGAGCGCGCGAAAGCGGGCGAAACCGCCGAGGTAGATGATCGCAATGTAGAACAGGAACATGATGCCGCCCGCGGCTTCGGCCTTGCCGCGCGCGACCAGCGCCGGGAACAGGAACTGGAAGAAGAGGAAGAAAGGCGCGAGGACCGCGACCACGATCAGGAAGCCGAAGAACATCTCGCGGCCGGTGCCGGTCCATTCGAGGCTGTCGTCGATCAGCTGCGTGCGCGACCACAAGTAGCGGCGCTGCCGTGCAGCCGCCCAGAAGCGATAGACGCCGAGGGTGCAAATGATGAGCAGCGCATTGGTCGCCGCGATCGGCAGATATTCGCGCCAGCTGCCGGTGAACCGAATCGCCCGGTCGCCGCTGGACGCTGCCCATTGCCTGTGACTGTCCATCCTTCCCCCCTTTGCCCCTTGCCCCGGAGCAAGAGCGAAGCTGCAATGGAAGCCGCGCTCTTGGCAATAGTGGCGCCGCGCCGGTTGAGGCCATTGTGCCGCATCGCTACATGGCGGGGCACATGACCAAGATGTTCAAGATCGCACTTCCCGACGGCTCGGTGAAGGAGATGCCCGAGGGCTCGACGCCGGCCGATGTCGCCGCGGCAATCGGGCCGGGGCTCGCCAAGGCCGCGCTCGCTGCCAGGATCGATGGCGAGGTGCGTGACATCATGCGCCCGTTCGAGGCTGATGCGAAGCTGGCGCTGATCACGTCGCGCGACGAGGCCGACGCTCTCGAGCTGGTCCGCCACGACTTCGCGCACATCCTCGCCGAGGCGGTGCAGAACCTCTATCCGGGAACCCAGATCACGTTCGGGCCGGCGACGGACGACGGTTTCTACTACGACTTTGCGCCGACGGCCGAGCACGGCCCTTTCACCGAAGAAGAGCTGCCGCGGATCGAGGAAGAGATGCGGCGCATCATCGCCGCCGACAAGCCGCTGGTCCGCGAAGTCTGGACCCGCGACCAGGTCCGCGCCTTCTTCAAAAAGCAGGGCGAGGCGTTCAAGGCCGAATGGGTGATGGAGCTGCCCGAAGGCGAGACCATCACCATGTACCGCACTGGCGAGGGCGATGCGGCGTGGGTCGACCTCTGCCGCGGGCCGCACCTCGCCTCGACCGGCAAGCTCGATCCCAATGCGTTCAAGCTGACCCGCGTCTCGGGCGCTTACTGGCGCGGCGATCCCAAGAACCCGATGCTGAGCCGCATCTACGGGACGGCCTGGCTCAACAAGAAGCAGCTCGACGCTTACCTGGTGCGGCTCGAGGAAGCCGGCAAGCGCGACCATCGCAAGATCGGCCAGGAGATGGACCTGTTCCACCTCCAGCCCGAAGCGCACGGATCGATCTTCTGGCACCCCAAGGGCTACATCATTTGGCGCGAGCTCGAGGCCTATATGCGCCGCCGGATCGATGCCGCGGGCTACCAGGAAGTGAAGACCCCGCAGTTGATGGACGCGCGGCAGTGGGAGCAGTCGGGCCACTGGGGCAAGTATCGCGAGAACATGTTCGTCGTTCCCGACGAGATCCCGTCGGTCGACGACGACGCGCCGATCCTGTCCGGCAAGGCGGACCTGATGGCATTGAAGCCGATGAACTGCCCGGCCCACGTCCTCATCTTCAAGCAGGGCATCAAGAGCTATCGGGACCTGCCGCTTCGCATCTACGAGAACGGCTGCTGCCACAGGAACGAGCCGCACGGCGCGCTCCACGGGCTTATGCGGGTGCGCCAGTTCACTCAGGACGATGCGCACATCTTCGTTACCGAAGAGCAGATCGTCGACGAGGTGCGCGCCTTCTGCGAGCTGTCGGACCGAATCCTCAAGGACCTCGGCTTCCCCGATTACGCGGTGAAGCTCGCGCTGCGGCCGGACAAGAGGTTCGGAAGCGACGAGGACTGGGACAAGGCCGAGGGCGAGCTGCGCGATGCCGTGGCCGCGGCCGGCATGGCCAATGCGGAATTCGGCTGGGAAGAGCTGCCCGGCGAGGGCGCTTTCTACGCGCCGAAGCTCGAATGGCATCTGACCGACGCAATCGGCCGCACCTGGCAGGTCGGCACCATCCAGTCCGATCGAGTGCTGCCCGAGCGGCTCGACGCGAGCTATGTCGGCGAGGACGGGCAGAAGCACCGCCCGATCATGCTCCACCGCGCGATCTTCGGCTCCTACGAGCGCTTCATCGGCATCCTGATCGAACATTATGCCGGCAAGTTCCCGTTGTGGCTGGCGCCGGTGCAGGCGGTGGTCGCGACGATCGTCTCCGAGGCCGACGATTACGCCCGCGAGGTCGCGGCCAAGCTGTCGGCGGCCGGCATCCGCGTCGAGGTCGATCTCCGCAACGAGAAGATCAACTACAAGGTGCGAGAACACAGCCTCAAGAAGGTCCCGCTGCTGCTAGTCGTCGGCAAGCGCGAGGCCGAGGAAGGGACGATCGCGCTGCGGCGGCTCGGCTCGGAGGAGCGGCAGGCGGTGATGGGGCTCGACGAAGCCGTTGCGACGATTGCCGCGGAGGCAATTCCGCCCGATTTGCAACCGGATTGAACTTGATTTGCATGAATGAATTATAGCAGGCACGTCGTTTGCTCGGTGTGAGGCGCGTAGCGCCGCGTGTCCCGTCATACCGAGGAACGTTCCATGCATTCGCATTCCGCATCCAAGCCGACGAGCCTTGGTCCCCGGCATAGCGCGAAGGCGCGCGACGCCACGCCGATCACCGCCAGGGTATTTCTCCGCCAGCGGCGGCGGCAGATACTTGCGGATACGGCCGCGCTGCTGATGGCCGGCGACGATCCGGACTCGGTGGTGCTGCCGGCACTGCACCAGGCGCTCGCGGCCGAGCGGATCGTCGATGCCTCGCTCGGCTTCATCGTCACCGAGATGAACGAGGGCATGAAGCTCGGTTTCATCAAGGGCTTCCCGAAAGCCGTCATCGAGCGCTGCCTGACTCTCGATTTCGGACAGGCGATCTGCGGGACTGTCGCGGCAACGCGCCAGCCGATGCACGTGACCGATATCCAGCGCTCGCTCGACCCGCTCGCTGATCTCGTGCGGTCGGCCGGAATCAGCGCTTATGCGTGCGAGCCGCTGATGGTCGGCGATCGAATGCTCGGGACCTTGTCGTTCGCCAGCCGCACGCGCCGCAGCTTCGATGCGGAGGACATCCTGTTCTTCCGGGCGATCGCCAAGCGAGTCGCGATGGCCCGCGACCGGGCGCGCAAACGCAATCCGTCAGCGTTGGCGGCAAGTGGCCCAAAAGCGTCCAAGCACCCGGTCGACAACCCCGCTTGACGCCGCGCTGCCACAGGTGGCGGCAAAAATGACTCACTTTCGCCCACGTGGGCTTTTCATGCCGCCCGCGAGACCCTAACTCGCACGCTGTTCACCAACTAACGAGGAGTTGTCGTATACCGCCGCCCTATCCGCGCCGAGGAATGGCGCCACCGCCGCCGATGAGCGGCCCCCGCTTCAACGAATTCATCCAGGCGCCCAAGGTGCGCGTCATCGATGAAAACGGTGAAAACCTGGGCGTGATGTATACGCGCGAAGCCTTCGAACAGGCGCAATCCGTTGGGCTCGACCTCGTCGAGATCTCTCCCAATTCCGATCCGCCGGTTGCCAAGTTCCTCGACATCGGTCGCTTCAAGTACGAGGCGCAGAAGAAGGCCAACGAGCAACGCAAGAAGCAGAAGACGCAGGAGATCAAGGAGATCAAGATGCGTCCGAACATCGACGACCACGACTACGACACCAAGATGAAGAAGGTGTTCGAGTTCCTCGAGGAGGGCGACAAGGTGAAGGTCACCATGCGCTTCCGCGGTCGCGAAATGGCGCATGGCGAGCTCGGCATGGCGGTCCTCCGCCGGGTCCAGGAGCAGACCGCGGAAATGGCCAAGGTCGAGGCCCATCCGCGCATGGAAGGCCGCCAGATGCTGATGGTGCTGGCGCCGAAGTAAGTGAGCGCGCGAGAGGCCTGCGCCCTCGCGAGGCTCCTTATTTACATTCGTGTTGCCAAATTGCTGCAGCGGCCGGTCATTGTTGATCGGCCCATGCCGCGGCGCTTCCCTTGGAGGCCGGTTCAAGGTTAGCCTCTCCCCCGACCGGGCGTAAGTTTGCCCGCGGGGGAGAGAACAGACATGATCCGTAAGTCCGTGCTGCTCGTGTCGACGGGCATTTTCGTGCTCGCGACTCCGGCCTTTGCCCAGACGACGCCATCCACGACGGATACCGACAAGCAGGCTGCGCAACCGACTCCCGGTGCGACCGAGGGCGCCGCGGTCCAGGACCAGGCGCGTGAGCAGCAGCCCGTCGACACCGGCGACATCGTAATTACCGCGACGCGCCGCAACCAGGCGCTGTCGGACGTGCCGATGGCGGTCAGCGCGGTCACCGCGCAGAATTTGCGCGATACCGGCGCGACCGACATTCGCCAGCTCAACCAGATTGCGCCGTCGCTACTGGTATCCTCGACCTCGTCGGAAGGCGGCGCGGCGGTCGCGCGCATCCGCGGCGTCGGCACGGTCGGCGACAACCCGGGCCTCGAAGGCTCGGTCGGCATCTTCATCGATGGCGTCTACCGCGCCCGCGCGGGCATGGCCCTGACCGAGCTCGGACCGCTCGACCGGATCGAGATCCTGCGCGGACCGCAGGGCACCTTGTTCGGCCGCAACACGTCGGCGGGTCTCATCTCGATCATCACCGCCAAGCCGCGCTTCACGCCCGAGGTCAGTGGTCAGCTCGACATCGGCAACTACAATTTCCGCCACGTCGAAGCGAGCATCACCGGGCCGATCAGCGACACGATCGCGGCACGCCTCGACGGTGTCTATGTGAAGCGCGACGGCTTCCTCAAGGACGTGATCTCGGGGCGCCGGATCAACAACCGCGACCGCTGGCTGCTGCGCGGCCAGGTTCTGTTCCAGCCGAACGACAACCTCTCGCTGCGGATCATCGGTGACTATTCGAAGCTCAACGAGGAATGCTGCGGCGCTACCTATCTGCCGACACAGGACTTCACCGCGGCCGGTCCGCAGCCCTCGACAATTGCCGCGATTGAGCGTGCGCTTGGCGCGCAGATCGATGACGACACCTATTCGCGCCGTGTCTCGATCACGCCCGGCCGCGACTATGCGTCGCGGGTGCGGGACGGCGGCATCTCCGGCGAGCTGAATTATGACTTCGGCGGCGCCGAGCTGACCTCGATCACGGCCTACCGCTACAACAAGTACACCCGTGGCCAAGATGCCGATTTCAACAATCTCGACATCCTCTACCGGGCTAGCGACGGCGGCTCGTTCAACCGGTTCAAGACGTTCAGCCAGGAACTTCGGCTACAGGGCCATGCCTTCGGCAACAAGCTCGACTGGCTGGTCGGCGGCTATTACGCGAACGAGAAGCTCGCCGTTGACGACAACCTTGCCTACGGCAACGATTATGCGCGCTATGGCAATTGCCTGGTGGGCGCGAACTTCGTCGCCGGCGGCGCTCCGTCGAGCCTGCTAGCTCCCGGCGCATCGCCGACCTGCTTCAATTCGGCGGTTGCGACGGGCGTACGAGCCCAGCTGATCAACGGCTACAATGCGGCGGTGGGTGCGGGTCAGTTCACGACCGCGGCCAATCTGGCCGGTCAGATCGGCGCGCTGTCGGCATTCGCACGACTGAACAATGTCGGCGTGCCGTTTCCGCTACCCGATTTCAGCGCGCCGATTTTCACCAACAGCGGCTTTTCGAACCTGACGAGCCCGGCCCTGACGTTGAACGGCGTGGCGCTGAACGATTCCTACCGGCAGACCAGCAACAACTGGGCGCTGTTCACGCACAATATCTTCTCCATCACCGACAAGCTGAAGCTGACGCTTGGTGCACGCTACACGCACGAGAAGAAGTCGCTCGACGCGCTGCTGCTCGACAACAACACGATGTGCACCTTGCTGTCGGGCTCGGCCCTGCAGCAGCTGCCGTGCGTGATCCCGAGCGTCGCCGGCGGAAGCCTCGCCCTCAGTGACTCGCGGACCGAATCGAAGGTCTCCGGAACGGCGGTAATCAGCTACAAGGCCACTGACCGGCTGCTCACCTACGCGAGCTACTCGCGCGGCTACAAGGGCGGGGGCTTCAATCTCGATCGCTCTGCTTTGTGGCGAGCGCAAATCGTGCCGACGACGGTGCCGGCGATTCCGCCGACTGCGGTCCTGAGCAACCCGCCCCTGTCGGGCAGTGGCGCGGTCTGCACCAGCGCCACCCAACCCGGTTGCCAAGGCATTGTCGCGTCGGGCGCCGACCTCCAGTTCAAGCCGGAAATCAACGACGCGTTCGAGGCCGGGTTCAAGTATCACGGCCGCGGCATCGACGTGAACTTCGCGCTGTTCCACCAGGTGTTCCGCAACTTCCAGCTGAACACCTTCAACGGGCTCAACTTCTTCGTCGAGAACCTCAACAGCTGCAGCACGGACTTGCACGGCGCCGATACGGACAATGATCCGCTGACCGGGGCCTGCACGGGCCACACGCGCGGCGGCGTGCGGAGCCAGGGCTTCGAGCTGGAGGCGTTCACCCGCCCGATCGCCAATGTTGCGTGGAACGCCGGCGTGACGATGGCCGACACCAAGTACAGGACCAACCTCGTCGGAGCGAACGGCACAGCGCTGAACAATGCCTTGTTCCAGCTGCCGGGGCGGCGGATCTCCAACGCGCCGCTGTGGACGCTGACGTCGTCGATCGCGTGGACGCCGCCGCTCACCAGCAGCGGCATCCGCGGGCTCGTCTATTTCGACGGCCGCTACATGAGCAAGTTCAACACTGGCTCCGACCTTGATGTCGAAAAAACCCAGGACGGCTTCGCGATCTTCAATGGTCGCATCGGCGTGCGCGGCCCGGACGATGCCTGGGCGATCGAGTTCTGGGCGCAGAACCTGTTCAACAAGAATTACCTGCAGGTCGCATTCGACGCGCCGGTGCAGGGGAGTGGCACGGCACGCGGTGTCCAGGCGGGCTTCTACCCGGTCTCGACCCAGCTATATGGCGCGTTCCTTGGCGAGCCGCGGACCTTCGGCGTGACGCTGCGCGCGAAGATGGGCTTCAACCGCCCGGCGCCGCCGGCCTACACGCCGCCGCCGGCTCCGCCGCCCGCCGTCGAGCAGCCGGCTCCTCCGCCACCGCCGCCTCCCCCGCCGCCTCCCCCGCCGCCAGCACAACGCGGCGAGCGCGGCTAAGCGGCCGACCCGCGATCGAAGGCCCCGCCCGAGTGGCGGGGCCTTTTTCTATGGGGCTTGCATCTTGCCCGGCTGAGCAGCTGCCGCCAGCAAGGCCGATCGCAGCTCCTCATTGTCCTCGCTGGTGAGCTTCCTGCCGTCCGAGCGAGTCACATAGAAAACGTCGACGGCGCGCTCGCCGTAGGTCGCGATATGTGCCGAGTGGATGATGTGGCCGCTGTCATGAATCGCCGCCGCCAGTCCCGCGAGCAGCGCGGGCCGGTCGCGCGCGTTGATTTCGACCACGGTGGTGCGGTTGGACGCGCGGTCGGCGATCGCCACCGAGGGCGCGACAGCGAACGCCGAGCTGCGCCGCGCCGGCTCAGCCGCCGGAAGCTGCGGCGGACGATCGCTGGTCAGTGCCGCTTCGACCCACTTGGCCAGTCGCCCGCGCAATCGCCGGTCCGAATAGGGGCGGCCCTGGCTGTCGAGCACGAGCAGGTTATCGAGCGCCATACCGTCGCGCGTGGTATGGATCCGGGCGTCGATGATGTTGGCCTTGCCCGAAGCGAGTCCCGCGCAAATCCGGTAAAAGAGGCCCTCGCGGTCTGGCGTGAAGACGCTGACCCGGGTCGCGCCGCTTTCGGCATCGTCGTCGACGACGACGCTCGGCTGGGCATCGCCGAAATGGGCCTCGGCAGCCGCGACCTGGCGCGCGTTGGCGATGCGGACGTGGGCAGGCTCGGCGAGCCAATAGCTGTCCGGCAGGCGGCGCGCGTGAGCCCGCGCCGCGCTTGTTTTCCAGTTCAGCTGGGATGCGAGCTCCTGCTGGCGCTCCTCGACGATGGCCGCGCGCCCGTGTTGCTTGTGGCCGAGGCGCAGACGTTCCTCGGCGGCCTCGAACAAGCTCCTCAGCAACATCCGTTTCCAGTCGTTCCAGACGCCGGGGCCGACGGCACGGATGTCGACCACGGTGAGGATCAGGAGAAGCCGGAGCCGCTCGGGGCTCTGCACCTGCTGAACGAAATCTTCGATCGTTTTCGGGTCGGCGAGGTCGCGCTTGAACGCGGTCGAGGAAAGCAGAAGATGATGGCGAACGAGCCACGCAACGGTCTCGGTCTCCGCCGCGTCGAGTCCAAGGCGTGGGCACATCTTCATCGCGATTTCTGCGCCGATCACACTGTGGTCGCCGCCGCGGCCCTTGGCGATGTCGTGAAGGAGCACGGCGACATAGAGCACGCGGCGCGACGCGATCTGCTTGATGATCGCGCTGACGACAGGATGATCGTCCTTGAGCTCGCCGCGCTCGATTGCCGACAACAGCCCGATGGCGCGGATCGAATGCTCGTCCACGGTGTAATGGTGGTACATGTCGAACTGCATCTGGGCGACCACCCGCCCGAAGTCTGGAACGAACCTGCCGAATACCCCGGCTTCGTTCATCCAGCGAAGCGCAGTCTCCGAATTCCCATGCGACGTCAGCACTTCCATGAATAGAGCGTTCGCACGCACGTCGTCGCGCACCGCCCGGTCGATCAGGACGGCGTCGCGGCTGGCCGAGCGCATCGCGGTCGGGTGGATCTCAAAGCTTTCGCGCGCCGCGAGCGCGAATAACTCCAGGAGCCGAATGGGATCGGCGCGGAAAAAATGGTCTCCCGGAATCGAAATCCGGCCGCGATCGAGCGTGAATCCACCAAGGCGCTTCGGCCTCCTGCGGATGGTCGGCAAGGCGAAGCGGAAGCCCTTCTTGCCGAGCTGCTCGTCAAGCTGCGCGAGGAACACGCCGGTCAAGTCGCCGACCGTCTTCGCGTTCAAGAAATAGAATTGCATGAAGCGCTCGACCGCGGATTTTCCCGGCCGGTCGGCATAATTCATGATCTCGGCAATGCGCGGTTGGTATTCGAAACTGAGCCGCTCCTCGGCGCGGCCGGCCAGCAGATGCAAGTGGCACCTGACGGACCAGAGGAATCGCTCGGCGCGATCGAACCGGCGGAACTCGGCGGCGGTTAGCAGGCCCGCCTTGACGAGGTCGGCGGGGCGTTCGACGCCGTGGACATATTTGCCGATCCAGTAGAGCGTATGAAGGTCGCGAAGGCCGCCCTTGCCGTCCTTGACGTTGGGTTCGACAACGTAGCGGCTGTCGCCCATGCGTACATGGCGCGCATCGCGCTCGACGAGCTTGGCTGCGACGAACTCGGCCGCGGTGCCGGCGACGACCTGCTTGCGGAACCGGCGCATCGCTGCGTCGAAGACGTTCTCGTCCGCCCACAGCCAGCGCGCCTCGAGCAGCGCGGTGCGCACGGTGAGGTCCGTTTTTGCCAGAGAGATGAGTTCCGCGACGGAACGGACCGAGTGGCCGACCCTCAGCTTGAGCTCCCAAAGCAGGTGGAGCATTGCCGCCGCCGCGCGCTGCTGTTCCTCGTCCGCGGCTTTGGCCGTCAGGAACATGATGTCGAGGTCGCTGTAGGGCGCCATCTCGCCGCGCCCGGTCCCGCCGAGTCCGACGAGCGCCAGCTCGGCGGGCTGCTGACCGACGATGCGGGCGCACACGAAATCCCAAGCCAAACGCACGAGCTGATCGTGCAGGAATGCCGTCGCTCGCGCGGCCGACCGGCCGTTGCCCGGTTCCTCGGCCAGGCGTCGCGCAATCTCCCGCCGGCCGCTGGCGAGCGCATCCCCGAGGATTGCCGCAGCTTGGTCGTTGAGGCCGCTTCCAGGCGGAAGAGCCGCGAGCCGATCGGCGACTGCGCGACGATCGATGATTGCGCGCTGCTCGGGCAAGCCCTCATGTCCGGGATGCGACATGGGCCGTTCTTCGCATGCAAGGACGGTCGGACGACAGAGTGAAATTTCGCCTGCTGGACCAGGTCGGAAGCGCAGCTATACCCGGTCGATGCAAATGCAGCGGCAATCATTCGAAGCGGAAGCCCAGCGGGGCATCGCCGCGCTCCAGCGCGGCGATTACGCAATCGCGCGCGAGGCATTTGGCCAGATTACCGCCTCTCCCGATGCCTCCGCTCAGGCGTGGCTGTTCTACGCGCAGGCCTGCGAGGGCTGCGGCGACCGCGACAATGGCTTGATCGCGCTTGATCGCGTGCTTGCCGCCGACGGTTCCAACCCATTTGCGCTACTGATGAAAGGAGACCTGTTCGCGAACGCGGGCAACGACCGCGCGGCGGTTTCCTTCTACCGAATGGGCCTGCGGCGGGCGGCGGATTTGCCGCAGCTACCTGGCGACCTGCCGGAGCGCGTGCAGCGGGCACAGGCGTGGGTCGAGGAGGCGGAAGCGCGGTTCGAACGTCAGCTCGAGACCGTGCTTGCCGAGCGCGGACTCAACGAGGTGCCGAAGCGCTTCGCCGAAGCGCTTGCGATCGCGTCCGGCAAACAACCGGTCTACCTCCAGCAGCCCACCAGCTTCTATTTTCCCGGCCTGCCGCAACGCGCCTGGTACCCCCGCGAGATGTTCCCCTGGGTTGCCGAATTCGAATCGTCGGTCCCGGCTCTTCGCGCCGAGATCGAGCAAGTGCTCGCCGATGATCGCGGGCTTCAGCCCTATGTCCAGGAGAGCGCCGATCGCGCTTCTCGCGGGCACAGCCTGCTTGATGACGCGCGCTGGAGCGCCTTCCATCTATGGAGGGAAGGCAAGCCGGTCGAGGAAAATGCACGGCGCTGCCCACTCACGATGCGCCTGCTCGAGCGTGCGCCGCTCCCGCGCATCGACGGCCGCTCGCCGATGGCGCTGTTCTCGATTCTACGGCCTGGCACGCACATTCCGCCGCACAATGGCATGCTCAACACGCGGCTCATCTGCCATATCCCGCTGGTGGTGCCGCCCGGCTGCCGGCTGCGCGTCGGCGCCGAGACGCGCGAGGTCATCGAGGGCGAGGCGATGATCTTCGACGACAGCATCGAACACGAAGCGTGGAACGACGGCGATGCGGTCCGCGCTATTTTGTTGTTCGAGATTTGGCGGCCGGAAATCAGCGAACACGAGAAAGTCGCGCTGACCGCCCTGTTCGAGGCGGTGAGCGGCTACGAGCTGCCGTCGGAGGACTGAGCGAGGCGCTTCAGCTCGTACAATTTGTCGAGCGCCTCGCGCGGCGTGAGATGATCCGGGTCGATCGCGTCGAGCGCCGCGCCAAGCGGGTCGGGAGCGTGATCAGGCTCGGCGGCGGCAGCGAACAACGGCAAGTCGTCGAGCCCCGCCGCGATCCCGCCGGTCGCATCGCGCCCGGCCTCGAGCTTCGCCAGCACCGAACGCGCGCGGCTGACCACCGATGGCGGAAGGCCGGCGAGCTTTGCGACCGCGATCCCATAGCTTCGATCGGCGGCGCCGCCCGCGACTTCGTGCAGCAGGACGAGGTCGCCCTTCCACTCGCGCGCGCGGACGTGGTGCAGCGAAAGCGAGTCGAGCCGTCCCGCGAGTCGCGTCAGCTCGTGATAGTGGGTCGCGAACAAGGTCCGGCACTGGACCTCGTCGTGCATCGCCTCGACCACCGCCCAGGCAATCGCGAGGCCGTCGTAGGTCGAGGTGCCGCGACCGATCTCATCGAGGATGACGAGGCTCCTGGGGCTTGCCTGTGCGAGAATTGCTGCGGTCTCGACCATCTCGACCATGAAGGTCGAGCGGCCGCGCGCGAGATTGTCCGACGCGCCGACGCGGCTGAACAGGCGATCGACGGTGCCGATCCTGGCGCGGCTCGCCGGGACGAAGCTGCCGGCCTGGGCGAGCACGGCGATCAACGCCGCCTGCCTGAGGAAGGTCGACTTGCCGCCCATGTTGGGACCGGTGATCAGCCACAGGCGGTCGTTTCGCCCCATCGACAGGTCGTTGGCGACGAAGCGCTCGCCAGCTTGGCGGAGCGCGCTTTCGACGACCGGATGGCATCCGCCTTCGATCTCCAGGCAGGGCTCCTCGGTCAGCTGCGGACGCGTCCAGCCGCCTTCCGCGGCGCGCTGGGCGTGGCTCGCCGCGACATCGATCCGGCCAATCGCCTCGGCGGTCGCGGTGATCCGTGCCGCGGCAGCGATGGCGAGGGTGGTCAGTTCCGCCGCGTGGGCCGCTTCGGCGGCAAGCGCGTGGCCGCCGGCCTCCACGACCCGGCTCGCTTCCTCGTGCAGCTCGGGCGAGTTGAAGCGGACGACTCCGGCAAGGGTCTGGCGATGGATGAAGCCGCTGTCGGCGTGCATCAGCTTGTCGGCGTGCCGCGCGGCGACCTCGACGTGATAGCCGAGCACCGCATTGTGGCGGATCTTGAGCGAGCTGATGCCGGTCGCGTCACGGTAGCGCGCCTCGAGCGCGGCAATCGCGCGCCGCCCGTTCGAGGCGGCGTCGCGCAGCGCATCGAGCGCGGCATCATACCCTTCGGCGATATAGCCGCCTTTCGAGGCGTCGATCGGCGGTGCCGCGACCAGCGCGCGCGCGAGAATGTCAACGAGAGTTTCATGGCCGCCGAGGTACGGCAGGAGCGTATCGAGCAAGTGCGGGCGGTCAGTGTCTGCCTGCAGCTCTTGACGCAATTGCGCGGCAGCGGAGAGGCCGTCACGCAACAATGCGAGATCACGCGGAGAGCCGCGTCCCGATGCGAGCCGAGCCAGGGCCCGGGCAACATCGGGCATTGCCTTGAGTGCCGTTCGCGCCCGTTCGCGCCGGATCGCATCTTCGTGGAACCAGGCGACCAGCGCGAGCCGTTGTTCGATCGTCGGCGCATCGGTTAGTGGCGCGGCGACGTCCTCGGCGAGCAGGCGGCGCCCGGCCGCGGTCTGGCAGCGGTCGATCTCGCCGAGCAGGCTGCCGGCGACACCGCCCGAAACGGCGCGCGTGAGCTCAAGGCCATCGCGGCTCGCGGCATCGATCGCCATGTGGCTTGCGCGCGCGATCCGGCGCGGCGCATCGAGCAGGACGCCGGCGCCCTTCTGGGTCGCGTCGAGATACGCGAGCAGCCCGCCGGCGGCGGCGATCTCGGCACGCGACGGTGAGCCGAGACCGTCGAGCGTGGCGAGGCCGAAGCGGCTCTTGAGCGCGCGCTCGCCGGCGATACTGTCGAATCCGCCCTTGCCGTTTGAGAGAGGGCCAGGAACAGTCCCCTTGGGGACCGTCCCTTCTTCGGCGATCGTCTCCGCTGGCGAAAGCCGGGCGAGCTCGGCGGCGAGCTCTCCAGGTCCGCACCTCACCAGCTCGAACCGGCCGGTCGAAATGTCGGCCGCCGCAATCGCCCATTCGTCGGCCGCGCGGCCGATCGCCGCGAGCCAGTTCGCCGACGCCGATTCGAGCAGGGTTTCCTCGGTCAGCGTCCCGGGAGTCACCAAGCGGATGATCGCGCGCTCGACCAGCGCTTTCGAGCCGCGCGCCTTGCGCGCCTCGGCCGGGCTCTCGGTCTGCTCGGCGATGGCGACGCGGTGACCCGCCTTGATCAGCCGGGCGAGGTAGGATTCGGCCGAATGGACGGGGACGCCGCACATCGGGATCGGCGCGCCAGCGTCCTCGCCGCGCCGGGTCAGCGCAATGTCGAGGCAGGCCGAGGCGATCCTGGCGTCGTCGAAGAAGAGCTCGAAGAAATCGCCCATCCGGTAGAACAATAAAGCGTCGCCGGCCTCGTCCTTGAGGCGACGGTACTGGGCCATCATCGGGGTCGGAGCGTCGGCGCGGGCCATTGGGGCCTGACTAGCCGGTTCAGCCGTCATGCTGAACTTGTTTCAGCATCCATTTGGTTGAAGTGCGGCAATGGCTCGAGAATGGACCCTGAAACAAGTTCAGGGTGACGGAAAGGGAACGAAGAGCTAACCCGCGCAGCCATGTCGGAATCCAACGTCAAATATACCGAGGCGGAAGCGCTCGATTTCCATTCGCGCGGCCGCGCGGGCAAGCTCGAGGTCGTCGCCACCAAGCCGATGGCGACCCAGCGGGACCTGAGCCTCGCTTATTCGCCGGGAGTCGCGGTTCCGGTACGGGCGATCGCCGAGAATCCAACCTGCGCTTACGATTATACCGCCAAGGGCAACCTCGTCGCGGTGATCTCCAACGGCACCGCGATCCTGGGCCTCGGCAATTTGGGCGCGCTCGCCTCGAAGCCGGTGATGGAAGGCAAGGCGGTATTGTTCAAGCGCTTCGCCGACGTCGATGCGATCGACATCGAGGTCGCGACCGAAGACGCACGGCGCTTCATCGACGCGGTTGAACTGCTCGAACCGAGCTTTGGCGGAATCAACCTCGAGGACATTGCCGCGCCCGACTGCTTTATCATCGAGCAGACGCTCAGGGAGCGGATGAACATTCCCGTCTTCCACGACGATCAGCATGGGACCGCAATCATCACCGCGGCCGGCCTGATCAACGCCTGCTTTCTCACCGGCCGCGATCTCGCCGACATCAAGGTCGTCGTGAACGGCGCCGGCGCCGCGGCGATCGCCTGCACCGAGCTCATCAAGGCGATGGGCGTGCGCGGCGACCATGTGCTGATGTGCGACCGCAAGGGCGTGATCTCGAAGGAGCGCACCGACCTCGACCAGTGGAAGTCGGCGCACGCGGTCGACACCGACCGGCGCACGCTTGCCGAGGCGATCGAGGGCGCCGACGTGTTCCTCGGCCTCTCTGCCGCGAACGTGCTGACCAAGGACATGGTCAAGGACATGGCGCCGGAGCCGATCATCTTCGCCATGGCCAATCCCGACCCCGAGATCTGGCCGCCGGATGCGATGGAGGCGCGTGCGGACGCGATCATCGCCACCGGCCGCTCGGACTTCCCCAACCAGGTCAACAACGTGCTCGGTTTCCCGTTCATTTTCCGCGGCGCGCTCGATGTCCGCGCCACGGCGATCAACGACGCGATGAAGATCGCCGCCGCCGAAGCGCTCGCCGAGCTGGCCCGTGAACCGGTGCCGGAAGAGGTCGCCGCCGCGTACGGCGGCCGGTCGCATAGCTTCGGGCGCGATTATATCATCCCCGCGCCGTTCGACCCACGGTTGATGGAAGTGGTGGCGTCCGCCGTCGCCGAAGCGGCAATGCGCAGCGGAGTCGCGCAAAAGCCGATCACGGACATGGACGCCTATCGGCAGGAACTGCGCGCGCGGCTCAACCCGACCGTGACCGTGATGAGCCTCGCGTACGAGAATGCCCGCCGGAACCCGAAACGCGTGCTGTTCGCCGAAGGCGAGGAGCCGAACGTGCTGCGCGCCGCGATCGCGTTCAAGGAAGCGGGATACGGCACGCCCGTGCTCGTCGGGCGCGAAGAAGTGTACGACCGGCTGAAGGAGCTGGGGGTCGACGATCCCCAGCAATACGAGGTGCTCAATAGCCGCAACTCGCCGCTGGTCGGCCGCGCGGTCGAATACATCTACGCCAAGCATCAGCGCCACGGCATGCTGCGCCGCGAGATCGAGAGGATGGTCAATCAGGACCGCAATTATTTCGCCGCGGCGATGCTCGCGCTCGGCGAGGCGGATGCGATGATCACCGGCACCACCCGTCCGTTCAGCCAGTCGCTTCGTCAGGTGCGGCTGGTGATCGACGACGAGCCCGGAGCGACTCCGTTCGGTCTCACCGTCGTCGTCGGGCGCAATCACACGGTGCTGATCGGCGACACGGCGGTGACCGAGCGCCCGACCGCTGAGCAGTTCGCGGCCATCGCAATGCGCTCGTCAGGCTTTGCGCGGCGGATGGGGATCGAGCCGCGCGTCGCCTTCACCAGCTACACGACCTTCGGCAATCCGCCGGGAACACACGTCGAGCAATTGCGCGGCGCGGTGCACCTGCTCGACGGCTTCAAGGCCGATTTCGAATATGAAGGCGAAATGGCGCCCGACGTCGCGCTCGATTATGACATGCAGAAGCGCTTTTATCCGTTCACCCGCCTCAGCGGTGCCGCGAACATCCTGGTGATGCCGGGGCTCCAGTCGGGAAGTATTTCGGCGAAGCTGCTGCGCGAGCTCGGCGGCGAGAACGTCATGGGGCCCTACATGCTCGGGCTCGAGCATCCAGTGCAGATCGCGCCGATGACGGCGAGCGCCTCGGACCTGGTGATGCTCGCGGTGCTCGCCGGCGGGGACGCCCACGCCCGCCAGCAGCGGGAGAAAGCGCGCAAAGCCTAGATTCGTTCGACCGAGCTGACCGGCTCCGCGTCCCTCAGCGCGGCGATCATGGCGTGGAGATGCGCCAGGTCGTGCACCTCGATGTCGAGGTGAAATGTCTGGAAGCTGCCGTCGCGGTGGGCCAGCTGCAGGTTGATGATGTTGGCGTGCTTGGCGCCGAGAATGCTCGACATGGTGCCGAGCGCGCCGGGGATATCGCGCAGGATCACCGAGAGGCGCGCGGCGCCGCCGTCCGAGCCCTCGCCCCAGGCGAGATCGAGCCAGTCGGCGTCGATTCCGCTCGCGAGCGTGTCGCAGCCGATCACGTGCACCTCGATCTCCTCGTCCTCGCGGCGCAGGCCGACGATGCGATCGCCCGGAATCGGGTGGCAGCATTGGGCGAGGTGATAAGCGACTCCCGGCGTCAGCCCCTTGATCGAGATCGCCTTGCGCTGGCCGAGCGGCCGCGGCGCAACATCGCCGCCGGCTGAGCCTGGCATCAGGGCTTCCATCAGCGCCTCGTCGCTGATCCGCTTGCGCGCAATCGCGATCATCAGCTCGTCTTCGTTCTCGATCTTGAGCTTCTTGAGCGCGCGCTTCTGCGCGTCCTTGTCGAGCTCGGCCGGGAGCCGCTGCACGATCTCGTCGTAGATCTTGCGGCCGAGCTCGATCGTCTCCTCGCGCTCCTTGTGGCGGACGAAGCGGCGAACCCCGGCGCGCGCCTTGCCGGTCGCGACGAAACGAAGCCAACTCGGCTGCGGATGCTGGGCTTCCGAGGCCAGGATTTCGACCTGGTCGCCGTTCTCGAGCATTGTCCGCAGCGGCACGACTCGGCCGTTGACCTTGGCCCCGACCGTGCGGTCGCCAAGGTCGGTGTGGACGGCATACGCGAAGTCGACCGGGGTCGCGCCCTTGGGCAGCTGGATCAGTTCGCCCTTGGGCGTGAAAGCGAAGATCCGGTCCTGGTACATCGCCATCCGGGTATGCTCGAGCAACTCCTCGGGGCTCTCGGCATGTTCGAGGATCTCGACCAGGTCGTCGACCCACGGGTTGGCGATGTCGCCCTGCGGCTTGCCTTCCTTGTAGGCCCAGTGGGCGGCGAGGCCGCGCTCGGCCTGCTCGTGCATTTCGCGGCTGCGGATCTGGATCTCGATCCGCATCTTGGAATCGTGGATGACCGAAGTGTGCAAGGAGCGGTAGCCGTTGCGCTTGGGAGTCGAGATGTAATCCTTGAAGCGGCCCGGAACCATCGGCCAGCGGCGATGGATCAGGCCGAGCGCGCGGTAGCAGTCGGTTACATCGTCGACGATGATCCGGAAGGCCATCACGTCGGATAGTTGCTCGAAGCTGATGTGGCGTTCGGCCATTTTGCGCCAGATCGAGTAGGGATGCTTCTGGCGGCCAGCCACCTCGGCCTCGAGGCCGTTGTCCGCAAGATAGAGCTGCAGCCCGAGGCCGATCCGGTTGACGAGATCGCCGCCGGATTCGGTCAATTGCTGAAGGCGCCGGGTGATCGACGCGTAGGCGTCGGGCTCAAGCTCCCGAAACGCCAGCGTCTGCATCTCGGTCATCATCTCGTACATGCCGATCCGCTCGGCAAGCGGCGCATAGATATCCATCGTCTCGCGCGCGATGCGCCGGCGCTTGTCCTCGGATTTGATGTGGTGGAGCGTGCGCATGTTGTGCAGCCGGTCGGCGAGCTTGACGAGCAGCACGCGGATGTCGTCGCTGAGCGCGAGCAGGAATTTGCGCAGATTCTCTGCGGCGCGTTCGTTCTCCGATTGCGCCTCGATCTTGCTGAGCTTGGTGACACCGTCGACCAGCCGCGCCACGTCCTTGCCGAACAGCCGCTCGATCTCGGCATTGGTGGCGAGCGTGTCCTCGATCGTGTCGTGGAGGATCGCGGTCGCGATCGTCTGATCGTCGAGCCGCAGGTCGGTCAGAATCCCGGCGACCTCGATCGGGTGGCTGAAGTAAGGATCGCCCGAGGCTCGCTTTTGCGAACCGTGCGCTTTCATCGAGAAAACATAGGCGCGGTTGATCAGCCCCTCATCCGCATCGGGATCGTAGGAGCGGACTTTTTCGACCAGTTCGTACTGACGCAGCACAGAGCTAAGATGGGGGACGGCAGCGCTGTTGTGCAAGCGCGAAAGGGTGGAGGCGCCCGAGGGGAGTTGCGTGGGCGCCTCCGGGGAGACTTACTGCGCCGCGAGGGCCTTGCCAGCCGTGGCCTTGGCGGAGGCATTGCATTTGTCGAGCTCGGCCGCCGTGAAGGCGCGGCCGTCGACCAGGAAGCTGTCGACCTTGCCCGCCTGCTTGGCCAGCGCCTGGCAGAGGACCGCCGGGCGGCTCTCGGCGGTGGCGCCGCGGCAGCCGTCGGCGCCGCATGCCCAGTTCAGATCGCGGGCGATGATCCGCCCGGCGGTCGGCGAAGCGAGCGTCGCCGCATAATTGGCCGCCGCGGCTGGAGCCGCCGCAAGGACTAGCGCGGAAAGAAGGAAAGCCGGTCGGGACATCACTATTAACCCCTGTGAAAGTTGCGATTCGCAATTTATATATCCAAGTTGCTAGGAGCAACTGTTTTTTGGATTCAAACTGTGCTTTGATGAGATTCGCGAGGGGAGTGAAAGACTTATGGCTGCGGAGAGCCTGACATCGGACATCGATGCGTTCAGACAGGCGGCGCTCGCCTGCCCGTTGCCGGCCGCAGTCGAGCTGATCGGAGAAAAATGGGCGTTCCTGATCCTTCGCGGCGCGCTCAACGGCCTCAAGCATTTCGAGGAATTCCAAGCGGGCCTTGGCATCGCCCGCAACATTCTCTCTGACCGGCTGTCGAAAATGGTCGCGGGCGGAATCCTCGAGCGCAACGCCGACCCGCAGGACGGGCGCCGGGTGATCTATTCGCTGACGCCCAAGGGCGAGGGGTTGCTCCCGGTTGTCCTCGCGCTCCGTCAGTGGGGCGAGCAATGGGGCTATGGCACGAGCCAGGTCGTCCTCGCCGACCGCCGCGACGGCAAGCCGGTGCGCAAGATTTGCGTCGTTTCGCAGGATGGGCGCGAGCTGAAGCTCGGTGAGCTCACGTGGGTCGAGCGCGAACCAGGCGAGTCGGTCCGCACCGCCGCCGAATGATCATTCGATTTCGAGGAAATGGTCGCGCAGCGCGCGCGCGTCGTGCAGCGCGTTGTGCGGGACCTTGCTGTTCGCCGCCGTGCTGAAGCCCGCCAGCGGCACGAACTGGAAGCGCATCGAGGGCACCTCGGCCATCACCCCGGGACCGGTCACCAGCAGCGCGTTCAGCAGCGCGATATCCTCTGGCCAATCGGCGACGACCAGCGGATCGCGGTCGCCGGCGAGATAATGACCAATCGCGCGCGCGGCATCCGCCCGGCTCAATCGGGGTGACATGAGATTCTGCGGCACCATGTCCAGATAGGGAATCACGTGGCGCTCGACCCAGGGCTCGAGATCGCCGCTCCAGTCGAGGGTGAGATAGAGCTCGTCGCCGTCGTCCGGGACCAGCGCTAGGCTCAGTAGCGCGCCGCCCCAGCCGTTATATTCCGTGTCGAGAAAGTAGCGCACGACCTGTCATTGCGAGGAGCAATGCGACGAAGCAATCCAGAAAGGCGCATCGATCTGGATCGCCGTGGCTGCTGTGGAGCCTCGCAATGAGGTCAGCGCTGCTGAAACAAAGCGCAATTGTCGGTCGGCAGCGGCTTGCCCTTGCGGCAGCGCTCCCAGGCCAGGCGCCACTGCCGGCCGCGCTCCTCATCCTGCTTGCGCATCTCGCGGCCGAGCTTCTCGTCGCGCTCCGACTGGCTGGTGGTCACGGCGTCGACCCCGGCGGACGCGGCCTTGACCGGCAGCGTGACCACGTCGGCGGCGGTCTTCGCGACGGTCCCGACGACGCAGCCGCCGAGCGGCAGGATGGCGAGAATGAGCAACGCGCGGTGCATCCCTCATCCTCGCGTCCGCTACCGCTGCTGGCAATCGTCAAAGCGACGAAAAGAAGCTCCACATGAGGTCGTTGGCGCTGATCGCCGTCGACGGCTGCTTGCGCCCCTGCTGGGTGCCGCCGCCGGGCCAGCTATGCCCGCCCGTGTCGGTGACGCAGAGCTCGACCGGCGCGCCGCCGCGGCCCGCCTTGTGAAGGTCGCAATGCGCTCCCGGAACGGTGAGCACCCGTTGCGCGACCGGCGAAGCGTGATTGAGCGCGACCCACTTGGCCTGAGTCGCCGGCACCGAGACGAAGTCGGTCTTGGACGGCCCGCTGCCGACTCCGCCGTTGAACGGAACGTTGGGATCGTCCGCGGCGTGGAACTCGATCACTGCGACCGGATGCGATTGGCGGCACGAGGTCGTGTTGTCGGTGCCCTCGACGGGCGCGATGGCGCGAATCTCGGGCGCTTCGCAGGCGAGCCGCCAGCTCATCATCGCACCGTTCGACATGCCGGTTGCGAACACCCGCCTCTTGTCGATGTTCGCCTGGCGCTCGACCCGCGCGATCACCGTCCGGATGAAGCCGACGTCGTCGATGTTGTTCTTCTGTGCCGCGCCGCAGCACGTCCCCGCGTTCCAGGTCGCGAGGATGCCGCTCGGCAGGCGACTGTAGCCGCTTGGGAAGACGGCAATGAAGCCGGCCTGCTCCGACTTCGAAATCAGGCCGTATTTAGAATCGTTGGCCTGGAAGTCGGCATCTCCGCCACCGCCGTGAAGCGCGACCAGCATCGGCGTCGGCGCGCCGCGATAGCTTTTCGGCACGTGCACCAGATATTCGCGCGTGATTCCGTCGTAGGCGAAAGTGAAGCGGTAATCGCCCGGCGCGCGGATCGGCGTGGCGTTAGGGTCGGCGGGTACCCTGGCGCGCTGCTGCTGATCGGTCTGGAGCATCTGGCGAAAGCGGCCGAGCCGCTGGGCAGCGGCGCTGTCGCCGACGGTCAGGCCAACGACTGCGAGCAGCGCGGCGCCGGCAAGGAAACGAGACTTCATGATCAAACCCCTTTTGCAATCGAATGTGGGGCTGGTTTTTCGTTACGGCTGTTGAACGAAAGCTGAGAGCGCCATTGGCCTGGCGTTCAGATTCATTGAGGCGGCGCTAACCAATCCGCATCGCCGCCTCGGCGAGCGCTTCGGCCTGGGTCAGCAGCGCTTCGTCCGCTTCGCTTCCCGGCGGCAGCGCCTCGCGTCCGACGATCACCATCAGCGGCACGGCCATGGGCGTGATCCGGCCGGTTTCGACGTGAAGCATGGTCGCTGAGGCGCGGTCGACCAGCCGCACGAGGCGGCCGAGCTCGGTCATTCGCCGGCGCGCGTCGTCCCACGCCGCGCGCAGCAATAGGTGTCCGGGCTCATAGCGGCGAAGCACGTCGTAAATGAGGTCGGTCGAGAAGCTGACCTGACGGCCGGACTTCTTCTTGCCCGGGTGGTGGCGCTCGACGAGGCCGCCGATCACAGCGACTTCGCGGAAGGCGGTTTTGAGGAGGTACGAGCTTTCAACCCATTCGACGAATTCCTGTTCGAGAATGTCGGCCGAGAACAGCGCTTTCGGGTCCGTGATCGGCACGAGCCCGTGGCAAGCGAGCGCATAATCGTTGGCGACAAAGCCCATCGGCTTGAGGCCGGCCTTTTCCATCCGCTTGGTCAGCAGCATGCCGAGCGACTGGTGCGCGTTCCAGCCTTCGAAGCTGTACGCGACCATGTAATGCTGGCCCTCGTGCGGGAAAGTCTCGACCAGCAGCTGGTGCGGCTCGGGCAGCACCGAGCGTTCGGACTGCACCTCGAGCCATTCGCGCACGTCGTCGGGGAAACGCGACCAGTCGTTGCGGTCGGCAAGCATGTGCCGGACGCGGTTGGCGAGGTGGGTCGACATGCTCATGCGCTGGCCGCCGTAGGTGACGACCCGCGCCGACTTCGCCGACGCGCGCACGATGATGTCGGTGTCCTTGAATTGCTCGACCTCGAGGCTGAGGCCCGAGAAATAGAAATGATCCCCCGGCGCGAGCGTCGAGGCATAGCCTTCCTCGATCGTGCCGAGCTTGCGTCCGTTGCGGAAGCGGACAGTGAGCAACGGCTGCTCCACGATAACACCGGCGTTGAGGCGGTGCTGCTGGGCGATTTGCGGCCGCGCGATGCGCCAGGTGCCGCCCGCCTCTGGCACGAGGCGGCGAAATCGGTCGTAGGCTTTGAGCGCGTATCCGCCGGTGGCGATGAAGTTCAGGATCTCTTCGAACGTCTCGTCCTCGAGGCCGCAGTAGGGCGCCGCCGAGCGGATTTCGGCGAGCATTTCCTCCTGTTGGAACGGTGCCGCCACCGCCATCGCGAGCACGTGCTGGGCGAGCACGTCGAGCGCGCCGGGGCGGAAGACCTCGGGATCGAGCTCGCCGTCGCCGATTGCGTCCAGCGCGGCGCGCGCTTCGAGATATTCGAAGCGGTTGCCCGGCACGATGGTGCCCTTGGACGGCTCGTCGAGCCGGTGGTTGGCGCGGCCGATCCGCTGCAACAGCCGCGAAGAGCCCTTGGGCGCGCCCATCTGGACGACAAGATCGACGTCGCCCCAGTCGATGCCGAGGTCGAGGCTGGCGGTGGCGACGAGGCCGCGCAACTTGCCCGCGGCCATCGCTGCCTCGATCTTGCGCCGGGCTTCGACCGACAGGCTGCCGTGGTGGATCCCGATCGGCAGTCCTTGCGCGTTCTTATCCCACAATTTCTGGAAAATCAGTTCGGCGAGTCCGCGCGTGTTGCAGAAGACGAGTGTCGTCCTGTGCTGCTCGATCAGCCGCATCACGTCGGCGATCGCGTGATAGCCCGAATGCCCCCCCCACGGGATCTTGTTTTCGGGGATCAGGATGGAGAGGTCCGGCGCTGCGCCGGGTTCGCCGAGCACGAGATCGACGAGCTCCATGTCCGCGTCGGGCGCCAGCCAGGAGCGATAGGCATCGGGATCGCTGATGGTGGCCGAAAGGCCGACGCGCCGAAGTCCCGGCGCGAGCTTTTGCAGCCGCGCCATCGACAGCGACAGCAGGTCGCCGCGTTTCTCCTTCGCGAAGCCGTGGAGCTCGTCGACGACGATGGTCTTCAGGCCCGCGAACATCTGCGGCGATTCCGGATAGCTCAGCAGCAGGCTCAGCGACTCGGGGGTGGTGAGAAGGATCTGCGGCGGTTTCACCCGCTGGCGCGCCTTGCGGTCGGACGGCGTGTCGCCGGTGCGGGTCTCGACCCGGATCGGCAGGCCCATCTCCTCGATCGGGCCGATGAGGTTCCGCTGCACGTCGACGGCGAGCGCTTTCAAGGGCGAGACGTAGAGGGTGTGGAGCGCGGGAGGGGACAGTCCCTGGCCAGGGACTGGCTCCGGTTCCTCGGCCAATTCACAAATGGTCGGAAGAAATCCGGCAAGCGTCTTGCCAGCGCCCGTCGCCGCGACAAGCAGTCCGCTTCGCCCGGCCCGCGCGAGCTCGAGCATCTGCAGCTGGTGCCGGCGCGGACGCCAGCCCTTCGCTTCGAACCAGTGGCGGACGACTTCCGGAAGCGGAGTCAGCGCTCGTCTTTCCCCTCGCGGCGGAGCTCATCCTCCTCGGCATATTCCTCGCGCGTCGCTTCCTCGGTGAGCGGCGTGGTCTCGTTCGAGCGCTTGCGCGTCGCCAACCACGCCAGCGCGATCAGCAGGATCAGGACGAGGATGCCGATGATCCAATATTGCGCCTGTCCCATTGCCGCGCCTCCTCGTTTCCAAGGGAACTTGTGTGTCCCTGTAACGGCTATAGCTCGCGATGGCGCGATTGGGTTCCTGGATCGAGTCCCGCAAGGAGGGAATCTACGTGCGGCCGGCCGACGCGTGGATCGATCCGTCCGAGCCCAAGGCGCGGGCGATGATCACCCACGGCCATTCCGACCACGCACGCGGCGGCAACGGCGCGGTGCTGGCGACCGCGGAAACCCTAGCGATTATGGAGTGCCGCTACGGCCCGCAGTCGGGACAGGCGGTCGCCTATGGCGAAGCCTTGCGTGTCGGCGACGTCGACGTGAGCTTCGTCCCCGCCGGCCACGTGCTCGGCTCGGCGCAGATCGTGCTCGAACACAAGGGCGAAAAGGTGGTGGTCTCAGGCGACTACAAGCGCCGTCCGGACCCAACGTGCGCGGGCTTCGTGCCGGAGCCATGCGACATCTTCATCACCGAGGCGACCTTCGGCCTCCCGGTGTTCCGCCATCCCGAGACGGGCAGCGAGATCGACCGGCTGCTCGCCCGCTTGCACGCCGACCCGAGCCGTTGCGTGCTGGTCGGCGCCTATGCGCTCGGCAAGGCCCAGCGGATCATCTGCGAGTTGCGCGCGCGCGGCCACGAGCAGCCGATCTATTTCCATGGCGCAATCGAGCGGCTGAATCAGCTTTACGAAAGTTTCGGAGTCGAGCTCGGCGAACTTCGGCACACCGGCGGCGCCAGCAAGGCCGAGATGGCCGGGCACATCGTGATCTGCCCGCCAGGAGCGCTCAACGACCGCTGGTCTCGGCGCCTGCCCGACCCGGTCACGGCGATGGCCTCGGGCTGGATGCGAATCCGCCAGCGCGCACGGCAGCGCAATGTCGAACTGCCGCTGGTCATCTCCGACCATGCGGACTGGGACGAGCTGACCGACACTATCCGCGAGCTCGAGCCCGCCGAAGTGTGGATCACCCACGGCCGCGAGGAAGCGCTGAAGCACTGGTGCCTGACACACCAGATCAAGGCCTGCGAGCTCAACCTCGTCGGCTACGAGGACGAGGACGACTAGACTCATCCGTTCGTCGTTCGGGGTGCGGAACGCCGGCAACCGCGCGTGCTCCCGATCCGTTCCATGGCTAAACGGAAAGGAGTGTCGAAAATGGGCGACAGCACCATGCGCGACAGCCACCGGGCTGCCGCGAGCACAAGCGCGCCCGACGCCGGTCCCGCGACACGGGATGAGTCAAGCGCGTTCAAATTCAACCCCCGTCGCGATGGCGAGAGCGAGAGCCTGACTGAGCTCGTCAGCGACCTCGCGCATCAGGGTGGCCATCTCGCCGAACAGCAATCGCGGCTGATCCAGGCCGAAGTCGGTTCGGCGATCGGCGATCTCAAGGAATCGATCGCCGCCTTCGCCGGTGCCGCTATTCTCGGGATTGCGGCCTTGGGCGTGTTCCTGATGGCGATCTCGTTCCTGCTCGGCAGCGCGATGCCGCTGTGGGTCGGGACCTTGATCGTCGCCGTGGTATCGCTCGGCGTCGCCTACGCCATGTGCATCGCGGGCCGGAAGAAGCTCCAGTCCAAGGCGATGACGCTGGATCGCACCCGGCACACGATCGAGCGCGCGCCGGTCGCGATGACCGGCAATGAAAGCGAGGTCCGCCGTGGCCGATAACCGCAGCGACGATCCGCAGGCCATCGAGCGCGATATCGAGCGGACTCAGGATTCGATCGGCGAGACCGTCGAGAAGATCGAAGAGAAGCTGACGCCGCGCGAGGTCACGCGCTCGGTCCTCGGCGACAGCGGACAGGAATGGGTCCGCGAGGGCCTGCGCATGGCGCGCGATAACCCGGTGCCCGTGGCGATGATTGCGATCGGCGCGATCTGGCTGTTCGCGACCTCCGATTCGCCGCTCGTCAAGCGGATGAGCGACCGGCTCTCGCGCGCCGTTCACGGAGATTCGGCCGACGGGCTGCGCTCCCGAAACGAGGAGCCGGCGCCGATCGGCCCGCCACCCACACGGGGCGAAAGCTACGACCGTCGCCGCGAGACCGCCTGAACAGGCGCGCCATCAACCAAGAGGAGAATCGAAATGCAAAATCAGAACCAGTCACAGTCCACCGGGACGCGCAACGAGACCTATGACGTGATCTCGGTCATGTATCACGCGCTCCAGGGCGCGGAGAATTGCCAGACCTACATGCGCGACGCCAAGGACGGTCAGGTCCGTGACTTCTTCCAGAAGGCGCTCCAGGCGCAGCGCCAGCTCGCCGATCAGGGCAAGCAGATCCTGCAGCAATGCCTGCAGAAGGATACCGGCGGACAGAGCGCATTCGGCTGGGGATCGTCGAGCGGGCAGAGCAGCGGCTCGAGCCAGGGATCGCAGCAACAGCCAGCAATGAGCCAGCAGGGCTCTGCCCAGCACAGCTAAAGACTCAGGGCCCCGCCAGTTCGGCGGGGCCTTTCGTCAGGCGGAGGGCGCTAATTGCTCCGCCTGCAACGTGGCCGCCTGGAGCGCGGCCTTGGCCTGGTGACGATCGATGATCAGGGCCGCGGTCTGGATGATGAGATCGACAAGCAGCAGGTCGCGCACAGTCGGCTCGCGCGGCTCGCGGTGGTACATGGCGAACGTGCCGAGCACGTTGCGGCCGCTCGTCAGGATCGGGATCGACCAGCAGGCGTGAAGGCCGTGCGCGAGCGCGATCTGCTTGTAGTCGGCCCACAACGGATCGCTCGCGATGTCTGACACATAGACGGCCGCACCAAGGAACGCCGCCGTCCCGCAGGAGCCCGCGCAGGCACCGATCTCGGTGCCGTCGATCGCTTCGCTATAGGCGCGTGGCAGGCTTGGGGCGGCGCCATGCCGCAGGTGCTTGCCGTCGGCATCGAGCAGCAGGATCGAACCGAGCACACCGGTGCACGACGTGGTCTCGACGATGTGAATCAGCTCGCTTAGCGTCTGTTCGAGCGGGCTGTCGCTGACCGCCAGACCGAGGACCTTGGCGTGCGCGATCCGCAGCATTTCGCTTCTTTTATCGCCGGTGACGTCGTGGCCCTGGATGAAGATGCCGGAGCCGTGCCCGCCGGCGGCGGAGAAGGGCTGGAAGACGAGGTCGAGCACCAGCTCATCGACCGCCATGTCCGCGCGGACCACCGTGAATGGCATCGCATGAGCGATGAACGGCTCCCCGGACCGGGCGACGCCGCGCAGGATATCGTCGATGCCCTGATCGTCGAGCTCCGGGAGTGCTTCGGCCATCGCCCTGCCGATCAGATCGCGGCGCCCGACCAGCTTCTTGAATGACTCGTTCGCGACGGTGAAACTAAGCTCAGGGCCTTCGACGACCGCGATGAAACCGGGCGCGTGCTCGACCATGATGCCGAGCCGCTCGGTTTCGTTCCGCTGATGAGCATGCTGCTCCAGCATCGAGTCGCCATACACCAATCAGGCTGTTGCGTCACCGCGTCGCACGGGCAGCGAAGCTACCCGTCGGATTGGCGCTCGGCCCTGCGGAACAGCAGCGCGGAGCCTGCGAAGAGCAGCACGAAAATGAACGTGCCGATCCCTTCTGCAATCGGAGGCGCCATTGGCTCGTCGTGCTGGCCCAATTCTGCAATGACGAAGGCGAGGATGAGCGTGATCACGGTCGTGATCATCGCCCGTTTCATTCCGCCGGCGCTGAAATTGCCCCCAACCGCGCCGGCGATACCCATCAGCAGCGCGATGAAGAACAGCAGGTTGTTCGGATTGTGCTCGCTGCCGACGATGCCGACCGCGAGGTTCGCCCAGGTGAGCAGGAACGCACCGAGCAGCGCCAGCACGACTCCGCCGCGATACGGCCAGCTGCGCCGCGTGCGCATGGCAAGCTCGATGAGGCCGCCGACGGTTCCGAGCATGACGCCCATCACCAGGAAGTCGCCAACCGACCAGTCGACGCCTTCGGCATGGAGCTGCATCGCGACGAACGGCGCCGAGAGCAGCGCGACGGCCGTGCCCCAGCCGAGAAGCCGCCACTTGTGCCCGCCACTTCCGCTCAACTCCGCAATATCCATGATGTCCTTGCCTCCAACAACGAATGCCGCTTCACTTTGCCGTGTCGGCCGGTGAGCGGCATGAGCAACTGCTGAGGTCCTGCTGAAAAGTGACATCCGACCGCTTTCGCTTTGAAGCATTCGTGCTCGATGCCAGCGACCGGCAATTGCTGCGCGACGGTTCTCCAGTCGAGCTCAGCAGCCGCTATCTCGATGCCTTGGCGCTAATGGTGCGAGAGGCCGGCAAGCTCGTCACCAAGGACCGCTTCATGGGTGAGGTCTGGCGCGGCGTGCCGGTGACCGACGAGGCTTTGACCCAGTGCATCCGGACGCTCCGGCGCCAACTTGGTGACAATGTCGCGCGGCCGCAGTTCATCGAGACCGTGCCGAAGCATGGCTATCGCTTCATCGCCCCTGTCGAGGAATGCAGGGGCGGTGCTCGGATCGCGGCCGACACGCTGCCTCGGGCGGTATCCTGGCGTGACACGCTCGTCCTCGGTGCAACTGGAACGATCGGCGGCGGGATGGCTGGGTTCATCGGTGGCCTCATCTACGGTTTCGCCGGCGCCTCCGACGCGTCCGGAGTCGGCGGTCTCTCCGTGCTGCTCGTCATCCTATGCGTGACGATCGCCGTCGCGCTGATTGGCGGTGCCGGAGTCAGTTTCGGGATTGCACTGGCCGACCGCATTGCGCGGCGCAGCTGGTGGGCGAGCATGCTTGGCGGTGCAACTGGCGGCCTCATCGTCGGCGCAGTCGTCAAGCTGCTCGGGCTCGATGCCTTCACCTTGTTGTTCGGCCATTCACCGGCTGGCATGACCGGCGCGCTCGAGGGCACATTGCTTGGCGGTGGGGCCGGTCTTGGGGCATGGGTCGCCGGAATCGTCAGCGCGACCGCACGTCTGCGCCGCGGCATGCTCTACGCCGCGATCAGCGGCGCGGCCGCGGGGCTTGCGATCGCGCTCGCCGGCGGACGGTTGATGGCCGGAAGCCTCGAGCTCCTCGCCCAGACCTTCCCGGATTCGCACCTTCGGCTTGGGCAGCTCGGGGCCATGGTTGGCGATAGCGGCTTCGGCTCGACAAGCCGGCTCGTCACGAGCATCCTCGAGGGGGCATTGTTCAGCGCCTTTCTAGTCGGCGGAATGGTGCTCGGGAGGCGCAGCTTCGACTCCGTATCGTCGCGCAACGAACAGGACTAAAATGCGCCGTTCGATGCGCCGTGAACCTTTGAGGCGCGTGGAGGCACCGATGCTCGTGGCAAATGTCGGAACGTGAGCTGGTCGGGGATCCTCAGGCGCCCTGAGCGGCAGGAAGCACGATCGCCCGCGTCCGGCGAAGGGGAGTTGCTTGCGCGCGTCGCCTCGGGTGACCTGCAGGCGTTCGAGAGGCTTTACCGCCTCTATCAGCCGCGGCTGACGAGGTTCCTCGCCACGCTGCTCAAGCGTCCCCAACTGATCGAAGAGGTGCTGGACGACACGATGATGGTGGTATGGCAAACGGCTGGACGGTTCCGCGGGTCGAGCAAGCCTTCGACGTGGATTTTCGCGATCGCCTACCGCAAGGCATGCAAGGCGCGGGTGCGCTGGCCCGATCCGGTCGAGGATCCGGCGGCGGACACGCGGGTCAGCCCGGACGCTGGTCCCGACGACGAGCTTCATCACCAGCGGCTACGCGCCGCATTGATGCGCGCGATGGACACGCTGTCCCCCGACCACCGCGCGGTCGTCGATCTCACCTACTTCCACGGCATGGGCTATCGCGAGATAGCGCAGATTGTCGGCTGCCCCGTGGACACGGTGAAGACGCGGATGTTCCACGCGCGGCGGCGCTTGAGGCAGGCAATGCCGGGCAGCCTCGTGGACTGGGCATAGGACGGCGGCATGGACCCTCAGCTCACCGAACTCCGCTCCCATGATGAAGCCGAAGAGCTGCTCCCCTGGTATGCGACCGGTCAGCTCGACGCGACCGACCGCATGCGCGTCGAAGCGCATCTGGCGGATTGCGTCGAGTGCCGGCGGCAGCTGACGGTCGAGCGGCAGCTGATGCACGAATTCCGCGCGATGACTCCCGAGATCGAATCCGGCTGGAACCGGTTGCGCGCACGGATCGATCGGCCGGGCGCGGCGCCGCTACGGCGAAGGGGGCTCGCGGAGTTCTGGCAATTGCTGACGCGACCGGCCGTTGCAGGTCTCGCGGTAGCGCAGCTTGCGTTCGTGATCCTGGCTGGCGGCTTTCTCATTTCACTGAGCAAGCCGAACTATCATGCGCTGAACTCGCCCCCGCCCACGGCCGCCGCCAACATGATCGTCATGTTCCAGCCGAACGCGACCGAGAAGGACATGCGTGCCGCGCTCGAGTCGGCCGGCGCATCGATCGTCGGCGGCCCGACGCCGGCGAATGCCTATCTGCTGCACGTGGCGCCAAGCGGTCGGGCCGCAGCCGTCGCGCGGTTGCACGACAGCAACGCCGTGCAGCTGGCGGAGCCGATCGACTCCGCTGGCGGATGAGGGCGATGGCTCGGTTCCTCATGTGGTTGGCGGTTATACTGCTGGGCGCGGCATCCGCGACGGCGGCATCGGCGGCGGGTGCGCCAACGGATCGGCAGATCCTGGTCATGGTTCGCGAAGCCCCGGACCATTATCGCCTTAGCGGCGCATACGGCGGCACTTATGGTGACGAGCTCGGCCGCAGCGCCCGCAGCCGAGTAGCCCGCGCGGTCGCGCGCAAATATGCCCTGACCCTGGTCGAGGACTGGCCGATGCCAATGATCGGCATTGACTGTTTTGTGATGGCGGTGCCCGAGGGCCAAACGCCAAGCGCAGCGGCGGAGCAGGTTTCGCACGAGAGGGATGTGGCGTGGGCGCAGCCGGTCTCGGTCTACCAAGCGCGCGCCGCCGGGTCCAACGACCCGCTGTTCGCCGCTGAGCCAGCCGCGGTCGAATGGCACCTTGCCGACCTGCACCGCCTTGCGAGCGGCCGCGGCACGCATGTCGCGGTGATCGACAGCGGCATCGACTCCAGCCATCCGGATCTTGCCGGCCAGATCGCGGTCAACCGCAATTTCGTCGGCGGCCAGAAGCTGGTTGCCGAGCAGCACGGAACTGCCGTTGCGGGGATCATCGCCGCCAAGGCCGGCAATCGCGTCGGCATTGCCGGGATGGCCCCGGGTACGCGGCTGCTTGGTCTGCGCGCGTGCTGGCAGGCGAAGGTATCGACCGTCTGCGATACACTGAGCCTCGCCAAGGCGCTTTATTTCGCGGTCGAGGGCAGGGCCGACGTGATCAACATGAGCCTCAGCGGTCCCGATGATCGCTTGCTCCGGGCGCTCGTCGGCGCGGCACTCGACCGGCGGCTCGCCGTGGTGGCCGCTTACGACCGCAAATTGCCCGATGGCGGATTTCCGGCGTCGCTGCCCGGAGTCATTGCCGTTTCGGATTCCTTGGCGCCGTCGCGTCGCGGCGTTTACATGGCCCCCGGTCGCGACGTGCCGACCACCGAGCCGGGAGGACGATGGTTTCTGGTCAATGGGAGCTCGTTCGCCGCGGCGCATGTCAGTGGCCTCGTCGCATTGATGCGCGAGAAAAAGCGTTCGGGCGTGCTCGCTATCGTTTCGCGACCGGGCGGCGGACCGATCGACGCGTGCGCCACCCTGATGCGGGCCGCGGGGGCTTGTGACTGCGGCTGCGGTTCGGTGCGCTCGGCGGCTGCGCGGGACAAATAAGCGCGCTGCGCTTCATGCATCGTTAGCGGTATTCTCGGCCCTTCTGCCGGCCCCTGCCTCCGCGCAGCCGGGCGCGGCCGTGTCCGTCTATAGCGACGATCGCTTTCGTGGAGTTTCGTTGAGCGAGGGGCGGCCGGTCGCCATTCTCGACCTTTCCTATGACGCGCCGGACGGAATCTACGCGGCCCTTTCGGGAACCCTGGTCGCGAGCCGGGGCGACGGACTGCAGCCGCTCGGCCTGGCAATGAACGGCGGCTATGCGCGCCGGCTTCGTTCGGGCGCCAGCTTTGACGTCGGCGTCGTCCATTCGCGTTATTCGCATTATTCGGGCCTGCGCGGCTCCCGCTCCTACACCGAAGCCTATGCCGGCCTGACCGGCCGCATCCTCGGCGCGCGGCTCTCGATTTCACCCAACTACCTCGGCGCCGCGCACTGGACGCTGCACGGCGCAGTCAATGCGCACAAGGATATATCGACACGCCTGTTCCTCGACGGCGAGATTGGGGTGCTGGTCCCGGTCGGCAGCCGCGCCTACGCCGACCATCTCCGGCCGGAGATGGATCTGCGCGTTGGAATCGCGCGCAAGACCGGTCCGGTGACCTTGCGTGCGACGGTCACCGGGAGGGGCGGCCCTTATGCCTATGCCGGCCGCAGCCATGGCCGCGTCGCGCTCGTGGTGGGGATCAGCGGCGCACTCTAGCCCTCGAAGGTTTTTTTGAACCAAATCGCCCGCTGGCGACACTGACCTCTAATCGCCGGGAGCCGCGCGACGGCCCTGCGTCAGCCCCCCCCTGCAAGACGCGGCCCCGGCGAACCTCTGGAAGGAGTCTCCCAATGGTCAGACCCACGATCCTCGCGATCGCAACAGCAGCGCTCGCGATCGCGCCCTCCCTCGCGACAGCGCAGGCGGTGCCGCCAGGCAATGGCTATATCAACGGTCAGGGCTACAACCACTTGAACAGCGGCAATGCTTTGGGCCAACCGGACCAGACTTGCCAGGATCTGGTCGCCAGCGGCGCGGGAGCAACGCCCGGCAATTCCGGCAGCTCGCCTGGCAGCGGCTCGCCGTTCGACTTCGCCGACACCAAGTCCGGCGCGGTTTACGCGGGCTCGGCGCCGCAGAACCAGCGCAACACGGCAAGTGTGTCGCAATATGACGTCGCCTGCCTGAACCAGCCTCAGCTCTGATCTGAGCTGCCAATCGCCGGCAGCCGGCGACCTCGGGTGCTCAGCCGGCTGCGTCGACCCGCTCGACGCCTGACTTCGCCAGCTGGTCGTCGATCTGCGCGACGAGGCGGTCGAGCCCCGTCTGCTCGGCCGCCTCGGCGCGCGCGACCAGCACGTCCTGCGTGTTCGAGGCGCGCAGCAGCCACCATCCGTCGCTGGTGCTGACGCGGACGCCATCGGTGGCGTCGACCCGCGCCCCGTCGGCGGCGAGCCGTTCGCGCACTTCGTCGACGATCGCGAACTTGCGCACTTCGTCGACCTGGAAGCGCAGCTCAGGCGTCGCGGTGGTCTTTGGCATGGCGCCCATGATCTCGGTCAGGCTCTTGCCCGACGCGCTGACCGCCTCGATCAGCCGGACGGCGGCGTAGAGCGCGTCGTCGAAGCCGTACCAGCGGTGCTTGAAGAAGATGTGCCCGCTCATCTCGCCGGCGAGCGGGGCGCCGGTTTCCTTCATCTTCGACTTGATCAGGCTGTGGCCGGTCTTCCACATCAACGGCGCGCCGCCGAGCTCGGCAACCCGGTCGAAAAGCGTCTGGCTCGCCTTGACGTCGGCGATGATCGTGGCGCCGGGCTCGGCCTGCAGGACCGGGCCGGCGAGGATCATCAGTAGCTGGTCGCCCCAGATCACCCGGCCCTCGCCGTCGACCGCGCCGATCCGGTCGCCGTCGCCGTCGAAGGCGATGCCGAAGTCGAGCTGCTTGGCCGTGACGAGCTCCTTCAAATCAGCGAGGTTCTTCTCGACGGTCGGGTCGGGGTGGTGATTGGGAAAATGGCCGTCGACCTCCGAATAGAGCACGTGATGCTGGCCGGGGAGCCGCTCGACGAGCATGTCGAGGATCGGGCCGGCGGCGCCATTGCCGGCGTCCCAGCCGATGCGGAACGGCTTGCCCGAGAAGCCCTCGAGCAAGCGGTCGACATAGGCCTGGCGGATGTCGACCTGCTCGGTCGTCCCATTGCCCTCGGTCCAGTCGCCCGCGGCCGCGCGGCGGCCGATTTTCTGGATTTCCTGGCCGAAGATCGAGCCGCCTTTGAGCAAGAGCTTGAAGCCGTTGTAGTCGGCCGGATTGTGGCTGCCGGTCACCTGGATGCCGCCATCCACGTCGAGATAGTAAGTCGCGAAATAGAGCATGGGCGAGGGACCCATCCCCGTCAGCACGACATCCACGCCGCCATCGGTCAGCCCGCGGACCAGCGCCGCCTCGAGCATGCCGGAATGCGTCCGCCCGTCGCGTCCGACGGCGATCCGCTTCGCCCCTTGGTCGCGCGCTAGGGCGGCGTATGTACGGCCGAGCGCATAAGCGTCGGCTTCGTTGAGCGTATCGCCGACGATTCCGCGAATGTCATATTCGCGCAGGATGGTGGAGTTGAAGGTGTGCGCCATGCGTCGCTCCTGTCATTGCGAGCGCAGCGAAGCAATCCAGGAAAGGGAAACAAACTGGCTGGAACGCCGCGGCGACTATCGCCGGCTCGCAACGAGGCTCAGGCGACCTTCTGCTCGATCTCGTCCGCGCTGGGGATGCCGAGGCCGGCGATCATCTCGCGCAATTCCTGGCGGGCGGTGATGTGGCCGATGCCGACATCGCCGATCTGCTGAAGGTCGAGCAGCGTCAGCCCCTTGGGGAACAGCTCGCGGTAGATGACGCGTTCGCCCAGGCCGGGGATCACGCGATAGCCGACGCGCCGAGCGAGCTCGTCGAGCGCTGCTCCGACGCGCTTTAGATTATGCGATTCGATGTGCTGGAGGCGGTTCCTCAGCACCACCCAGTCGACGCTCTTGCCGGTCGTCTTGGCGCGCTCCGTCCGGCTGTTCCAGATCAGCTCGGCGTAGAAGCTCGGCCGCGTGATCTTGTAATTTTCGGGGTGTACCTGGCCGATCAGGTCAAGATCGACGAAACTGTCGTTCATCGGCGTCACGAGGGTATCGGCCTTGAGGATCGCAGCGCGCGCGATCGCATCGTCGCGGCCGGGCGTGTCGATGACGATCACGTCAGCCTGGCCGGCGAGCCGGCCGATCGCCGCATTGAGGGCGTTTTCGCTTTGCTCCTCAAGTACTTCGTAGGCGGCCTGCGGAAGCTCTTTCTCGAGCCGCCGCATGGTCGCATCGCGGTTCTCGAGGTAGCGCGTCATCGTGCGCTGGCGGCTGTCGAGGTCGAGCGCTCCGACGCGGTGCCCGGAGGCGGTGAGCGCGATCGCGGTGTGGACCGCCGTCGTCGACTTGCCGGTCCCGCCTTTTTCGTTGGCGAAGACGATGAAATGCGGCTGGCTCATGCTTGATCTTTCCCCCGGCGCCAGTGCAAGCGCCGCCCCGGCAAAGATTAACTGAGGCTCCGCGCGGGTGCAAATCGTTCGTTCGCATGAGGAATTGGCGCGCGCGCGCCGTGGCCTTGAAGGCACGCTCGCGCTGGTGCCGACGATGGGCGCGCTGCACGCCGGGCACCTCACCCTGATCGAGGAGGCAAGGCGGCGCGCCGATCGGGTCGCGGCGACGATCTTCGTCAACCCGATGCAGTTCGGCGCCGGCGAGGACCTCGACCGCTACCCGCGCCAGGAGGCGGAGGACGCGCGCAAGCTCGAGGACGTAGGCTGCGATTTGCTGTGGATGCCCACCGTGGAGGGTATTTATCCGCCGGGGTTCGCAACGACCGTCCACGTCAGCGGCGTGTCGGACCGGTGGGAGGGGCAGGCGCGCCCCGGCCATTTCGACGGCGTCGCCACGGTCGTTGCCAAGCTGCTGCTCTCGGTCCGGCCCGATATCGCGCTGTTCGGCGAAAAGGACTTTCAGCAGCTTGCCGTCATCCGCCGCATGGCCCGCGACCTAGACCTTCCGATTGAGATCGGCGGCGTCGCGACCGTGCGCGAGCCGGACGGCCTCGCGCTGTCCTCGCGCAATGCTTATCTGACCGCCGACGAGCGCGAGCGGGCGCCGTCCCTGCATCGGGCGCTCGCCGATGCGCGGCGCTCGATTGTCGGCGGCCAACCCGTCGCCGACGCGCTGGGCGAAGCGCGCTCCGACCTGCTCGCCGCCGGTTTTTCGCGGATCGACTATGTCGCACTGGTCGACGCAATGAGCCTCGAACCGGTTACGGAGCCCGTCGGTGCGATGCGTCTGATCGCCGCCGCCGTGATCGGAAATACGCGGCTGATCGACAACCTGCCGGTCATGGTTGAATCGCGTTAACCATTTCTTTGCCGTTCGCGGACGAACCTCGGCTCCAACAGGACTGAGGGGACAGAACATGGGGGCAATTAGTCAGAAGAGCGCGGAATTCCTGCTTCGGAGCCGCCTTGCCGATGCCGAAGCGGGCGACGTCGACGCACTGTTCGAGCTGGGCGTAACCTATTCGACCGGCCGCGGGGGCGTTTCGGTCGACCTCATCGAAGCGCACAAATGGTTCAACCTCTCGGCGCTTTCCGGTTGCACCCGCGGCCAGGAATGCCGCGCCGAGATCGCCATCGAGATGACCGCCCGCGAAATCGCCGAAGCGCAGCGCCAGGCTCGCGCGTGGCTCGCGGCGAGCGACCAGCGCCGCGCGGCCTAGCTCTGCTTCCCAACGCCGCGACGGGGAGGATTATCTCACCAGAACCGTAACGGCGCGGCCGAGACCGGGCTTTTCCTTGCCCCAACTAGTCATGGAGACCTGGGCGGCGGGAACGCCGAGCAGCACGAGATAGTCGCGCACTTCGGCCGCGCGCCGAGCGCCGACGGCGAGCGCATGGTCGCGAGTGTCGCCGCCGTCGCCATAGCCCTCGATTCGAACCACGATTTCCGGATGGCGGCGGAGCCACGCCGCTTGCGCGGCGAGCACCGCCTTGGCTGGCGCGCCGATCGTGACGCCGTTGGCCGGATAATAGATGGTCGTCCCGCCCGACTGGGCGGCGAACTCGGCGCGAAGCGCGTCGATGCCCTGAACGACCGGCGCCCCGCGCTGGCCGGGGCGTTGCCCGAGGAAGGGAAAGAGCTGCGCCTGGGCGTTGCTGGCGGTCAGCGCGAGGGCAATCAAGATGAGGGTCTTGCGCATCATTCGACCACTCCCGACCAGTCGGGGTCCGATGCGTCCTGCGGGAGCGCCACCTGCCGCGGATCGCTGCCCGCGAGCGCGATTCGGAACAGGCCGGAGCGCCCGGCGGTATCGGTGCGCTGGAACAGGATCTCGCGGCTGCTCGGCGCCCAGCTCGGCCCGTCGTCGGCGGGACCGGTGGTCAGCACCCTTTCGCCGGTACCATCAGCCTTGATGAGGCCGATCCGGCGTCCGTCCGCGCCGCGCCGGGTGAACGCGATCCACTCGCCATCCGGACTCCAGGCCGGAGCGGCATACCAGCCGTTGCCGAAGCTCAGGCGCCGTTCGTTCGATCCGTCGGCGTTCATCACATAGAGCTGCTGCGATCCGCTGCGGTCGCTTTCGAACACGATTTTGGTGCCGTCGGGCGAGAAGCTGGGGCTGGTGTCGATCGCCGGCGACGTGGTCAGCCGCTGCGGCAGACCGCCGGCCGCGTTGACGATGTAAATGTCGCAATTGGGTCCGACCATCATGGAGAAGACGATCTTGCTACCGTCGGGCGAAAAGCGCGGCGAGAAAGTGATGGCATCGGCCGGGATCAGCGGCCGCTCCTTGCCCGAGGCGAGGTCGAGCACGCGGACATTCGGCTTGTCGCCGACGAAGCTCACATAAGCGAGCGTGGTGGTGTTTGGCGCGAACCTCGGGCTCAGCACATTCATTTCGCCGCCGGTGACGAACCGCGCATCGTTGCCGTCGCTGTCCATCACGGCGATCCGCTTGCTGCGATTGCCGGGTGCGCCGGTCTCGGCGACATAGGCGATCTTGGTGTCGAAGATGCCGGGGGCGCCGGTCAGCGCGGTATAGGCCAGCCCCGAGCATTTGTGCGCGGCGCGGCGCCATTCCGACGGGGCGATGACGAACCCCTTGCGGGCAAGCTCGCGCCCCTTGTCGACGTCATAGACATAGCAGCCGACGGTCAGCCTGCCGTCGGAGCGCGACTGGACGAAGCCGGTCACCAGCGCCTTGGCGCCGGCCGAGCGCCACTTCGAAAAGGTCGGAGCGGTGACCTCGGGATAGGAATAATAATCGTCGCGGTTCGGCTTGAGCGGCATCAGCTCGGCGGTCTGGCGGAGATCGGCCTCGATCTGCTGCGTCGCCTGCCAGCCGATCTGCAGCATCTGGTTGCCGCGGGTGCCGCTGTCGGGGCTGGTCAGCGGCGGGATGGCGATGACCGTCGCCGCCGGCGTCCCGGGCTGCTGCTGGGCCGATACAGCGCTTGCCGTCGCCAGCAGCGCAAGGGGAAGAAAATAGCGAATCATTGCTCCGTCACGAGTGCCCTGAATTTTTCCACCCAGTCCTGCGGCTGCCGCCGCGGCCGGCCGGCTCCATCGAGGAATGCGGCGGTGACCCTGGCGTGGGTCAACAGTTCCGGCCCGCGCATGACTCGCTGCTGAATATCGACCGACGATGCGCGGACCTGATCGACCGAGCTGACGACCAGAAGATCGTCGCCGAGCCTCGCCGGGCTGCGGTACTTGATGGCGACCTCGACCACCGCATAGGCGCTTCCCGAGCGGCGGACCTCGGCCGCCTGATCGACGCCGACGGCGCGGATCATGTCGGAGCGCGCCCGCTCCATGAACTTCAGATAATTGGCGTAATAGACGATGCCGTAGGCGTCGGTGTCCTCGAAATAGACGCTGAGCGCGAAGCGGTGCTCGCTGCCCACGAAGCCGCCGCGATAGGGCGTGTCGAGCGATTCCCCCGCCATCGCGGATGCCTGTAGCGAGCAGTGAGTCCCGCCGTAAACCCTGATTGCCCCCCGACTTGACAGCCATGTAACGCGAAGGTTACATGTAACGCAGAGGTTACATCAAGGGGACAACTCATGAACAGTCGATCCGCGGCAGAAAGAGCAGAAGCGCTCGGGCGCCGCCGCGCGCGGGTGCTGCCGTTCCTGGCCATTCTGCTGATCGCCCAGCAGGGGACATTCTTTTCAAACCACCCCGGCGCGGACCGCCCGGTCGACCATTTCAAGATCGCGGCGTGGCTGGTGCTCTCGGCCGTGATCCTTTTCGCGCTGTGGACCGGGGGCTCATGGCTGCAGCCGAAGCCCGTCCGCGAATTGCTCAATGACGAAACCACGCAGGTCCATCGTGCGCAGGCCTTCCGAACCGCCTTTCTCGCCTCGATGCTCGGCTGCATCTTCCTCTATTTCCTGACCATCTGGACTCATGTCGACGCGCGCGAGGCAGTCCATATCATCATGACCATCGGGCTTTCGGCGGCGCTCTTGAGCTTCGGCTATCTCGAGCGGCGGGCGCACCGAGGCGAGTGAGCGGGATGGGCGAACGCCTCGCCAACCGGATCAAGGAGCGGCGCGGCGAGCTCGGCCTGACTCAGGCCGAGCTCGCCGACCGAGTCGGGGTCACGCGCAAGACCGTGAACACGGTCGAGAACGGCGTGTTCACTCCCTCGGCGACGCTTGCGATCAAGCTTGCCGGCGCGCTCGGGGTCAGCGTCGAACGGCTGTTCTGGATCGAAGGCTAGCGTCGATCTCGCCGACCTCGCGGACGAGGTCGCCCTGCGCTTCCGCCATGTCCGACAAATGCATCCCCCAGCCGGGCAGGAACATGCCCATCACGCCGACCTCGCCGCCGATGCGGTCGGTCCATTTCTCACCCGGCTTGTGGTTGGTGCGGATCCATAAATAGCCGCGCTGGCCGTCGTTGATGCACCGCGCCGAAACCAGCCCTTCGGTCCGCACGAACGGAGTCGCCGGCGCACCTTCGCTCGACCAGGCTATCGGGCCTCCGGGCACCGGCAGGCTCGAGCGCGTGAACCAGTAGCTGTCGAGCGGCACCCAGTCGCGCGAGCCGGGGCGCGCCGGATTGACGCAGCCGACGGTCATGCCGGGCTTGTCCGCGATCCCGAACATCGCGCCGGCGGGCGGAATGTTCTTTTCGCGGAAGCTGACCCAGCTGATGACGCAGCCGGTCTCGCCGGGCTGGCTGCACAAGGGCGTCTTCTTGAAGGTCCCGCCGACGAGCTTGCCCTGCGGCACGAGAAGGTTGAAGCCGGGCAGGATCGCGAGCTTCATCCGCGCGGCGGCCGCCGGGCTGGTCTCGATTTCGTTGGCGATCAGCTGCTGGAGCATCAGGCTGCCCTGGCTGTGCCCGATGAGAACGAACGGACGGCCGCCGTTCCTGGTCGCGAGATAATTGCGCCAGGCGGCGGCGACGTCACGATAGGCAAGCAGCCCCGCCGCGGTAATATCGCCGCCGGCGGCATAGGCCGCGACCGCGCCGAGCGTCATCTGGCGGTAGATGGGCGAGAAAGTGCGGCACACGCCGGCGAAGCGCGTGAACTGCACTTCCGCGGCGTCCTTCTCCTCCGAAACGTTGAGGTCGCTGTTCAGGCCCGGATCGCGCGATACCGTCGGATAGACATAGAAGCAGTCGAGCGGCGGATCCTTGGCGATCGTGCTGAGTCCGGTGGAGCCATAGCCGCTGGGGTTGAGCGCCGTCGTCCGCAGCGGGGTCGAGCAGGTGTCCGAACGGCCGGGTAGGCACAGCCAGCTCGAGTCCTTCGAATAATCGGGAGCGAGCGGCGCTGCGGGAGCTTGGGCGGCGACGGGTGCCGCCCACGCCAGCGCCATGCCCGCGAATATGGCAACCGTCTTGAACGCGGCCGAGTAGAAAGCGGATCCCGGCTCAAGGCCGGAATGACGATCACGAGACATCATTGCTCCGTTATTTGCTCTCGAACAGGCCGGCCTGGTTGCCCTGCGGCGGGGCGAGGCCGAGGTGCGTGTAGCCGCGGCCGTTAAGGCAGCGGCCGCGTGCGGTGCGGGCGATGAGGCCAAGCTGGATGAGATAGGGCTCGATCACGTCCTCGATCGTGTCGCGCGGTTCGGACAGGCCGGCGGCAAGCGTCTCCACTCCGACCGGCCCGCCGCCGTACAGGTCCGCGATCATCGTCAGATAGCGACGATCCATCGCATCCAACCCGAGCGCATCAATCTCGAGCCGTGACAAGGCGCGGTCGGCCGCTTCGGCGGTGATCGTGTCATTGCCCGCCGCGTGGGCGAAATCCCGGACGCGGCGCAGCAGCCGCCCCGCAATCCGCGGCGTCCCGCGCGAACGGCGGGCAATCTCGCGCGCGCCATCATCCGTCAGTTCGGCTCCGAGCAGCCGCCCGGCACGCCGCACCACCTGCTCGAGTTCTTCGACGGTGTAGAAGTTCAGGCGTACGGGGATTCCGAAGCGATCGCGGAGCGGGGTCGTCAGCAGCCCCTGCCGCGTCGTCGCGCCGATCAGGGTGAATCGCGGCAACTCGATTCGGACGGAGCGCGCGGACGGCCCCTCGCCGATCATCAGGTCGAGTGCGCGGTCCTCCATCGCCGGGTAGAGCACTTCCTCGACCGCCGGATTGAGGCGGTGGATCTCGTCGATGAAGAGGACATCGCCGTCCTCGAGATTGGTGAGCAGTGCCGCGAGGTCGCCCGACTTGGCGATCACCGGCCCCGAGGTGGCGCGGAAGCCGACGCCCATTTCGCGCGCGAGGATTCCGGCGAGCGTCGTCTTGCCGAGACCCGGCGGGCCGTGGAGCAGCACGTGGTCGAGCGCCTCGCCGCGACTTTTCGCCGCGTGCACAAATACGCGCAAATTCTCGCGCGCGGCCTGCTGGCCGATGAACTCGTCGAGGCTCTTCGGGCGAAGCGCGGCGTCGGCGTCTTCCGATGTGCGCTCCGGAGTCGTGATTCGCGCCGGATCAGTGGCCATCGGCGATCCGGAAGTTGGCAAAGTTGACACCTACGCGCGCGCACGCGCGCACGAGGCGAGCGCGGTCAAGGGCGCGGGCGATTGCAGACGATCGTGTCACGCCGGCAATGATGCACAATCGCGCGGCCATAGGACAGGGGTTTCAGCCGTGGCGCTGCGACATTTGCCCACACCGGCGCGGCTGCTAACCACATCAGCCGACGGAGGGTTCGATGCAGATCGATCGGCGGACGATGATCCTCGGCACCGTGGCCGCGGCGGCTGCAGGCCAGGCGCTTGCAGCGAAGGCCGCCAAATCGGCCGGCTGGTACAAGAACGCGTTGGTGATCGACGGCCTCGGCGGGATCAGCGACCCCTATGCGCCGCCCGACGCGCTTCGGCTCACCGAGCGCGCCTGGGACGAAATGCGCATGACTGGCATCACCGCCGTGCGCGACACCTTGCTCCCGGTCGGCAACCACGCGGACGGATGGGAGCAGTTCGCCAAGAACCTCGCGCATTATCGTCGCCAGCTCAGCGCCAATGCCGACCGGCTGATTTTGGTCGAGAGGGCGGCGGACATCGAGGCGGCCAAGCGCGCGGGCAGACTCGCCATCATTCTCGGCACGCAGGACACGGCGATGGTCGGTTCCGCGCTCGACCGCTTCGCCGAGATGAAGAAGGGCGGCGTGCGCTGCGTCCAGCTGACCTACAATCTCGCCAATCTCTCGGGCGACGGATCGATCGAGCCGCGCAACGCGGGGCTCACGAACCTGGGCCGCGACACCATCCGCCGGATTGAAGCGGAAAAGCTGTTGCTCGACCTCGCCCACGGGGGCGCTCGCACCATCGACGAGGCGATCGCCTTCGCGCGTCGGCCGCTGACGATCAGCCACACCGGCGCGCGGGCAATCACCGATCATCCGCGCAATGTCTCGGATGCCGCGATTCGCGGAGTCGCCGACAGGGGCGGCGTCGTCGGCGTCTATTTCATGCCCTATCTCGCGCCCGACATGCACACCAGCGGCGCGATGCTGCTCGACCATATCGACCACATTGCGCGCGTCGCGGGCGAGGACCATGTCGCGATCGGCACCGACGGCGGCGTGCTGCCCACCATCATCGACCAGAAAGCGATCGATTACGCGCGCAAGGATTACGAGCAGCGCAAGGCGGCGGGGATCGCGGCGCCGGGCGAGGGCCCCGACGTGTTCCCGCTGGTGCGCGATTATAATTCGATCGACAAATTGGAGCGGCTCGGCAGCGATCTCATGAAGCGCGGTTGGACGAGCGCGCGCGTCGAGAAGCTGCTCGGGCTCAACCTGCTGCGGCTGTATGGCGAGGTGTGGGGCGGCTGACGCTCAGTCGAAATGCTCGACCTGGTCGCCGGTGATCGCGAGCCAGTCGTGCTTGCGCTGCTCCCAGACTGAATAGGCAGGCGATCCGAAAAAGGGATCGTCGAACGCGCCCAAGGGGATGGCGATGAGATCGTTGAACTTGTCGTCGAACTTGCCGTCGATCTCGTAATAAACGTCGGAGCCGCAGTCCGGGCAGAAGTGGAAGGTCGCGCGATTGCCGCTGTCGGCGACGATCACGAAGGTCTTGGACTCCCCTTCGATCGTCACCTGCGCGTTCGGCCAGCGCGCCTGCACGGCGAAGGCGCTCCCGGAGCGCTTCTTGCAGTTGAGACAATGGCAGACCGAGACACGAACCGGCTCACCGGTCGCGGTGGCGCGAAGCTGTCCGCAGCGGCACGAAGCGGTGCGGGTAGTCACTTCGCCGCTTTCTTGAGCGCCAGCCGGACGAGCGCGTCGAGGGTGGCGTCCGGGCCGAGCTCGTCCTGCGCGGCGTTGACGGCGGCGCTGGCGTCGGCGGGTTTGAAGCCGAGATTGGCGAGCGCCGAGAGGGCGTCGGCCGCGGCCCTGCCCCGTGGGGCCGGCGCGGCGCCGCCGATCGCGCCGATCCCGAGCTTGCCCTGAAGTTCGTTGGCGATGCGCGCGGCGAGCTTGGGGCCGACTCCGTTGGCGCGGCCGATCATCGCCTTGTCCTCCTGCGCGACGGCGCGGGCGAGCTCGTCGGGCGCGAGCACCGAAAGGATCGCCAGCGCCAAGCGGCCGCCGACGCCCTGGATCGAGGTCAGCGCGCGGAACGCGTCACGTTCCGCCGCCGAGCCGAAGCCGAACAAGGTCCAGGCGTCCTCGCGCACCTGCAGCTCCGTAAGGACCAGGACGTCGCCGCCGATGGGCCCGAGGGCGCTCAGCGTCTTGCCGCTCAGCTGCACCAGATAACCGACTCCGCCGACGTCGATCACCGCGCTGTCGCTGGTGGTTTCGGCGAGGATTCCGGTGAGGCGCGCGATCATGATCGCGATATACCGTATATATCCGTCACCCCCGCGCAAGCGGGGGTCCCGCTGGCTTCAAGAGGAAAAGCGGGATTCCCGCTTTCGCGGGAATGACGAGTCACGGCATATGGCGCGCGGTCGCAAGATGATGCGCGTGGGTGATCGCGACGGCCAGTGCGTCGGCGGCGTCGGGGCCGGTGATTTTCGCGCCAGGAAGCAGGCGCGACACCATCGCGTGGACCTGCGCTTTGTCCGCGCCGCCGGTGCCAACCACGGCTTTCTTGACCAGGGTCGGCGAATATTCGCCGACGTCGATCCCGGCCCGCGCCGCGCACATCAGCACGACGCCGCGCGCCTGGCCGAGCTTGAGCGTCGATTGCGGGTTCTTGTTGACGAACACTTCCTCGACCGCGGCGGCGGTCGGCGCATGGTCGGCGATCAGCGCTTCGAGCTGGTCGGCCAGCGCCGCGAGCCGGCGCGGCAACGGCGCGGATGCGTCGGTCTTGATCTGGCCATTGGCGACATGGCGCAGCCTGTTCCCGTCGGCCTCGATCAAGCCCCAGCCGGTGGTGCCAAGGCCGGGGTCGAGGCCAAGGATCCTCATTTCCCCTCCCCTGAAGGGGAGGGGATTAAGCAAGCTTCTCCAGCTCCTCGTCGGGGACATCGTAATTGCCCCAGACGGTCTGGACGTCGTCGTCTTCGTCGAGCGCGTCGATGAGCTTCATCAGGTGGGCCGCGTCGTCGCCGCGGACCTCGACTTCGGTTCCGGGCTTCCACGCGAGCTTGGTGCCTTCGCTTTCGCCGAGCATCGGCTCGAGCGCGCGGGCGACCTCGTGCAGGCTGTCGATCCCGGTCCAGATGCGATGCCCGTCCTCGTCGCTCTCGACGTCCTCGGCGCCCGCTTCGATCGCGGCTTCGAGCACCTTGTCGGCATCGCCCGCGCTGGCCGGATATTCGATCAGGCCGAGGCGCTCGAAACCGTGGCTGACGCTGCCCGACGCCCCGAGGTTGCCGCCGTTCTTGGAGAAGATCGTGCGGACGTTGGTCGCGGTGCGGTTCCGGTTGTCGGTCAGCGCCTCGACGATGATCGCAACCCCGCCGGGGCCGAAGCCCTCGTAGCGGATTTCCTCGTAATTATCGGCGTCGCCGCCCGACGCCTTGTCGATGGATCGCTGGATATTGTCCTTGGGCATCGACTGGGCGCGAGCGGCGATCACCGCGGCGCGCAGCCGCGCGTTCGCGTCCGGATCGGGCAGGCCCATTTTGGCCGCGACGGTGATCTCGCGGCTCAGCTTCGAGAAGAGGGCCGAGCGCTTTTTGTCCTGCGCCCCCTTCCGGTACATGATGTTCTTGAATTTGGAATGGCCTGCCATTCAGCGTTCCTTATTCCAGTCCGAGCGCCTGGCGGTAGGTTTCGAGCAAGGCATCAGCTTCCTGCCGCTGATGCGTTTCCATCTTCCTCAAGCGCACGATCGCCCGCATCGTCTTGGTGTCATAGCCGTTGGCCTTGGCCTCGGCATAGACGTCGCGGACATCGTCGGCGATGCCCTTCTTCTCTTCCTCCAAGCGCTCGATTCGCTCAATGAACAGCCGCAGCTGGTCGGCCGCGACGGTGCCCTCCGCCATGTGCTTCACTCTCCGATTTCAGGTTTGCGCTGCGGCTCTAGCGGGTTGAACGGTCATGGCAAGCGGCTAAGGCAGGCCGCGAGGAAGGACGTCCGCCCGTGACCGAAATACTGCCGCCGCGCACCCGCAAGGTGAAGATCCTGGCGACGTTGGGACCCGCCTCGAGCGATCCGGCGATGATCCGCAAGATGATGGTGGCGGGCGCCGACGCCTTCCGCATCAACATGAGCCACGGCGACCAGAAGCAGAAGGCCAAGCTGGTCGACGCGATCAGGGCGCTCGAAAAGGAATTCCATCGCTCGACGACCATCCTGTTCGACTTGCAGGGCCCCAAGCTGCGCGTCGGGCATTTCCAGGGCGGCCGCACGGTGCTCGCCAAGGGCGAGCGCTTCATCTTCGACCGCGAGAAGAAGGCGGGCGACAACCGCCGCGTCCAATTGCCCCACGCCGAGCTGTTCGAATCGGTGCGGCCCGGGACCAGCATCCTCATCGACGACGGCAAGGTGCGACTGAACGTCGTGGAGGCCGATGCCGGGCAGATCGTCAGCGAAGTGAAGGTCGGCGGGCCGGTTTCCGACAACAAGGGCGTCAACGTCCCCGACGTGGTGGTGCCGATCCCGGCGCTCACCGACAAGGACCGCGACGATCTTCAATTCGCGCTCGACCAGCGGGCGGACTGGATCGCGCTGTCGTTCGTTCAGCGGCCCGAGGATGTCGCCGAAGCGCGCTCGCTGATCGGCGAACGCGCCGCGCTGCTTGCCAAAATCGAGAAGCCCGCGGCGATCGAACGGTTGAACGACATCATCGCGCTCGCCGATGCGGTGATGGTCGCCCGCGGCGATCTCGGCGTCGAGCTTCCGCCCGAAGACGTCCCGCCGCTGCAGAACCGGATCGTCGCCTGCGCGCGGCAGTTCGGCAAGCCGGTGGTGGTGGCGACGCAGATGCTAGAGTCGATGGTCACCTCGCCAATGCCGACGCGGGCGGAAGTAAGCGATGTCGCGACCGCCATTTACGACGGCGCCGACGCGGTGATGCTCTCGGCGGAAAGCGCGACCGGCCAATATCCGTGCGAGGCGGTGGCGATGATGGACCGCATCGCCAACAGCGTCGAGCGCGATCCGTCGTTTCCGGCGCGGGTCCACTTCACGCAGACGCGGCTCGAAGCGACCACCGCCGACGCGCTCGCCGGCTCGGCACGGCAAATCGCGAGCACCATCTCGGCGGCGGCGATGGTCTGCTACACCAGCTCCGGGTCGACCGCGCGTCGGATCGCGCGCGAGCGGCCCTCGGTGCCGCTGCTGGCGATGAGCGCCTCGCTGCATACGTCGCGCCGCCTCGGCCTGCTGTGGGGCGTCCACGCGGTCCACACGCGCGACGTGTCGAGCTTCGAGGAGATGGTCGAGAAGGCCAAGCGCATGGCGCTGCGCCACCAGCTCGCGAAGGGTGGCGACCGGGTGATCGTCATGGCCGGAATCCCGTTCGGCACCGCCGGATCGACGAATGTCATTCACGTCGTCCGGCTGATCGGCGACGAGCTCGAGCGGTACCAGAGCAGCACCAATCCCGGCCGGCGCTCCACCGACAAGAGCTGAATTCAGCGCGGCAGCAGCGCCGGAACCTCGCCCGCGATCTCGCGCGCGAGGAAGCCGATCGGGCCGAACTTGCTCATCAGCGCGGCGCCGGCTTGTCCATGCAGCCAGACCGCCCACAGCAGGGCATTGAGCGGCTCGGCGCCGCGCGCGAGCAGGCCGCCGACGATGCCGGCGAGCACGTCGCCGCTTCCCGAAACGCCAAGGCCGGGAACGCCGCTTTCGAACGTCCACACCTCGCGGTCAGGGGCGACGACGTGGCTGACCGGACCCTTGACCAGCACGATTGAGCGATAGCGCTCCGCCGCGCGGATGCCGCAGCCGAGCGGGTCGCCCGCGACCTCGTCCTCGTCGCAGTCGAGCAATGACGCGAGCTCGTCACTGTCCGGAAGAAGGACGGGCGTCGGCTTGCGCGGCTTCGCGGGCGGCTCGAGCGCCTTCAGGAACGCGACATCGAGCGCGAGCGCCGCGTCGCACAACATCAGCGCGGCCGCGATGTGCTCGCAGGCGGCGTTGGGCTTCACGCCCGGTCCGGCGACTACCGCATCGACGCACGCGGCTTGCTCTGCGAGCGGCTTTTTCGCGCGCGCCGCGAAGCCGCCGTCATCTTGCTCAGGGACTGCGATCACCATCGCCTCGGGCACGATGACGCCGATTCTCGGCGCGGCGCTCTCGACGGTCGCGATTCTGAGCTTGCCCGCGCCGGCGCGCATCGCCGCGGTCGCGCAGAGCAGCGCGGCGCCGGGGACATCGCGGCTCCCGGCAATGACTAGAATGCGGCCCTTGCTCTCCTTGTCGCCGTCGGTGACCGGAGGAAGCGGGTGGGCGGCGAGCGCATGCTCGTCGAGGGGGCGGTTCACCTTGTGCCCGCCACCGCGTCCGGCGCCGAGGTCTTGGGCGCGCCCTCGGCTTCGAGCTGCGCGCCATAGTTCCACAGCTTCAGCTCGGGGACGCAGACGCCTTTTTTCTCGTCCTCGAAGTCATAGGCCGCGATCCCGCAATTGAGGATCTCCGCCTGCCGATCGATATCGAGGATGGTCGCCTCGTCGAGTTCTTCGAGGATGTAGCGGAAGCAGAGCACGACGACCTGGTGGCAAACGATCAGCACGCGCTTGTCGCAATAATGGAGGTTGATCGTGTTGAGCATGGACCGGAGGCGGAGGATCACGTCGGCCCAGCTCTCGCCGCCCGGCGGCCGGTGGTAGAATTTGCCGAGCAGGCGACGGTGCGCCGCTTCCTCGGGAAAGCGCTCGCGAATGCCGATGGTCGTAAGCCGGTCGAAGATCCCGAACTCGCGCTCGCGCAGCCGCTCGTCAATGATGGTTCGCGCCGGCCCGCCGGCCAGCGCGTCCTGGCGGCAGATGATCGCCGCGGTCTGCCTGGCACGCACATAGGGCGAGGACAGGATGATCTCGGGCCGCGCGTCGCGCGGCAGCGCCGCGAACCACGCGCCCGCGGCTTCCGCCTGCTTTTCGCCGAGCGCCGACAGCGGCACGTCGACGTCGCGCATGTCGATGCCGATCTCGTGCAGCCCCGCCTCGTCGGCGGCATCGCGCGCGACATTGCCCTGGCTTTGCCCGTGCCGCACCAGCCACAGCCGCGCGGGCCAGTTCTGCGCCATCGGCGATTTCCTCCTGAACGCTTGAAAGCGCGAGCCTCAGGATTGTGCCGCTGAGATTATTCGGCGGCGACGGCGGTGGTTGCACGGCGTTTCTCGTCCATCCGGCGGAAGGTTGCGAGCGCCTGCCCGACGATCTGATCCATGTTGTAGTAGCGGTAGGTCGCAAGCCGGCCGACGAAGGTCACGTCGTCGGTCGCGTCGGCAAGCGCCTCGTAGCGCTTGAACAGCTCCTGGTTTTCGGGCCGCGGGATCGGATAATAAGGATCGCCCTCCGCCGACGGATATTCGTAGGTGACGGTCGTCACCGACGATTCCTGCCCGGTCAGATGCTTGTACTCACTGATCCGCGTGAACGGCACGTCCTCGGACGGGTAATTGACCACCGCGACCGGCTGGAACTGTTCCTGGTTTAGCGTCTGGTGGTCGAACCTCAGGCTCCGGTACGGCAGCTTGCCGAAGCGGAAATCGAAATATTCGTCGATCGGCCCGGTGTAGATCACATGGTCGGCGAGTTCGAAGGCGTGATCCTTCAGTTCGCGGAAATCGGTGCCGAGCCGTTTGTCGATGAGCGGATGGTCGAGCATCTTCTCGAACATCGCGGTGTAGCCGTGGAGCGGCATCGCCTGGAACGTGTCGTTGAAGTAGCGGTCGTCCGTGTTGGTCCGAGTCGGGATGCGCGAGGTGACCTGCTTGTCGAGCTCGCTCGGGTCGAGGCCCCATTGCTTGCGCGTGTAGCCGCGGAAAAAGAGCTCGTAGAGCTCCTGCCCGACGGCGTTGATCACCACGTCTTCGGAAGTGCGGATCTCGTCGACCGGCTCGGCCCGCGAGGCGAGATATTGCGCCGCTTCCTCGTCACTCTTGAGGTCGAGGCCGAACAGCTTGTTGAGCGTCGTGCGGTTGATCGGGATCGGGACCAGCTGGTCGTGCACGAAGGCACGGACGCGATGCTCGTACGGCCGCCAGTCGGTGAACTGCGACAGGTAATCGACCACCTGGCTGCTGTTGGTGTGGAAGATGTGCGGGCCGTACCTGTGGTACAGGATGCCCGCCTCGTTGGGCTCGTCATAGGCATTGCCGCCGACATGACCGCGCCGATCGATCAGCAGGACGCGGGCGCCGTGCTGGCTGGCAAGCCGTTCGGCGATCACCGAGCCGGCAAAGCCGGCGCCCACCACCAGATAATCGTAGCGGCGCGCCCCCGGCCCCGAGCCGGTGCGAAAGGGCGCGTTCATTCCGCGGCCACCAGCAGGGCCGAGCCCGCTCCCGTCCGCATTCCGAGGAGGTCGGCGATGAGCCCCGCCATCCGCGCCTGGGTGGTGTCCCAGCTGGACGCGGACAACATCAAGTCGGCTTCGGCCAGCCAGCCGCTTTCCGGGTGATGGGCAAGCTCGAGCGCCTCTTCGCAGGCGGCGACGAACTCATCGGGTGTCGCGGCGATCTTCACGCCTTCGAGATGGCCGTAATGGCGCACCACGTCCTTGATCGGTGTCGAAACGACCGGCCGTCCCCCGGCCAGATATTCGGGCGTCTTGGTCGGCGAGATGAACTGCGTGGATTCGTTCATCGCGAACGGCATCAGCGCGACGTCCCAGCCCGACAGATAGGCGGGCAACTGGTCGTAGGTCTTGCCGCCGAGATAATGGATGTTGGGCCGCTTCGGCAGGTCCTCCTCGCTGATCTTCACCACCGGGCCGACCATCACGAACGACCAGTGCGGGCGCATCGCCGCCACCGCGTCGAGCAACTCGGTGTCGAAGCGCTCGTCGATGACTCCGTAGAAGCCGAGCCGCGGCCGGTTGAGGTCCTCCTGGTCGCCCGGCTCGAACTGGCGCGCGCGGGCCTTGATGAAATGGCAGCGGTCGACCGAGGAGGGGAAGCAATGGACTCGCTCGTGGCGGTCCTTCTTCGCCTCGTACAGGCTCGACCCGCCGGTGAAGACGATGTCGGCCTTGTCGATCAGCTCCTGCTCGAGGTCGAGCAGCTTCACCGGCGCGAACTTGAACTTGGAAAGCTCGTCCATCGCATCGAACACGGTCAGGTCGGCTTCGACGTGCCGCGAAAAGGGCAGCATCATCGGCGTGTAATACCAGGTGATCAGTGGACCCTGGAGCGACGCGATATGGGCGTCGAGCAGGCGCCCGAGGGCGGCTTCGCGCGCATCCTCGGGTATGCCCTGCGGCAGATGCGGAACGACGATGCGAACATTCGACGCCTCGGCGGCCTCTCGGACTTGCAGATGTGCAGTTTCGTTGGGCGCGATCTCGACCGGTTCTTCCCAGAAGATGACGTCCATCTCCCGCGCGAAGCGGCTCATCAGATGTTGCGGCCGCTGGAAGACGAAGTTCCATCGCAAGTGCGAAAAGCACAGCAACGTAGCGGTCTCAGGGTCTGGCGCCGAGGGCTCGGCTTGAGACTCAACTGGCACCCCGGCGCGAGTCAGCATTTGCGTGTTACCTCCGTGTAGTTATTTGCCCACGGAATGAACGGGCCAGAGGGGACTGCGGTTCCTGAACCCTGATCCAGATTAACCCGAATTTGCCCATGTTGCACTGCAACAAGCGCCAGAGCGCCCAATTGACCCGACGAACGGCGCGTGGAACACGCGTCGGCCAAGGAGACCGACACCGTGGCGACGACCATCGACGAACTGGAAAAACGCCGCGAACTGGCGCGACTCGGCGGCGGCGAGAAGCGCATTGCGGCGCAACATTCGAAAGGACGGCTGACCGCGCGCGAGCGCCTCTCCGTGCTGCTCGATCCGGCGAGCTTCGAAGAATATGACATGTTCGTCGAGCACAATGCGACCGACTTCGGGATGGACAGCCAGAAGATCCCGGGCGACGGCGTCGTCACCGGTTCGGGGACCATCAACGGCCGGCTGGCCTATGTCTTCGCGCAGGACTTCACGGTGTTCGGCGGCTCGCTTTCCGAGCGGCACGCCCAGAAGATCTGCAAGATCATGGACATGGCGATGAAGGTCGGGGCGCCGGTCATCGGGCTGAACGACAGCGGCGGGGCGCGCATCCAGGAGGGCGTCGCCAGCCTCGCCGGCTACGCCGAGGTATTCCAGCGCAACGTACTCGCCTCGGGCGTCGTCCCGCAGATCAGCCTGATCATGGGCCCGTGCGCCGGCGGCGCGGTCTATTCGCCGGCGATGACGGACTTCATCTTCATGGTGAAGGATTCGTCCTACATGTTCGTGACCGGCCCCGACGTGGTGAAGACGGTCACCAACGAGGTGGTCACGCAGGAAGAGCTTGGCGGGGCGATTACCCACACCAAAAAGTCTGGCGTCGCCGATGTCGCGTTCGAGAACGACATCGACGCGCTTCTGGCTACGCGCGAGTTTTTCGATTTCCTGCCGCTGTCGAACCGCCACGATTTGCCCGAGCGCCCGTGCGACGACCCGGCCGACCGCATCGAGGACAGCCTCGACACGCTGATCCCGCCGAGCGCCAACCAGCCTTACGACATGCATGAGCTCATTCGGAAGGTCGCCGACGACGGCGATTTTTTCGAACTGCAGCCGGCGCACGCGGCCAACATCCTGGTCGGCTTTATCCGTATCGAGGGCCGCACTGTCGGCGTCGTCGCCAACCAGCCGATGGTGCTGGCGGGCGTGCTCGACATCAATTCATCCAAGAAAGCCGCGCGCTTCGTGCGCTTCTGCGACGCGTTCGACATCCCGATCCTGACCTTCGTCGACGTGCCGGGGTTCCTCCCCGGCGTCGGCCAGGAGCATCACGGCATCATCAAGCACGGCGCCAAGCTGCTGTTCGCTTATGCCGAGGCGACGGTGCCCAAGATTACGGTGATCACGCGCAAGGCCTACGGGGGAGCGTACGATGTCATGGCCTCGAAGCACCTGCGCGGCGATCTGAACTACGCCTGGCCGACCGCCGAGATTGCCGTGATGGGCGCCAAGGGCGCGGTCGAGATCATCTTCCGCAAGGACGCCGGCAACCCCGACGAAATCGCCAAGCGCACCGCCGAATATGAAGAGCGTTTCGCCAACCCCTTCGTGGCCGCGAGCAAGGGCTTCATCGACGAAGTGATCATGCCGCATTCCACGCGGCGGCGTGTGGCGATGGGGCTACGGAAGCTCAGGAACAAGCAGCTCGAGAATCCGTGGAAGAAGCACGACAATATCCCATTGTGAGTGATGTCGTCGGCCTTGTTGCGATTGCTTTGGTGGCGGGCGTATTCGGCTACTTCGTTTACCGCGAGGTAAGTCGGGGCGAGTTCCGGCGGATGGGCATGGACGGATGGCATCGACGAGAAGATCATCCGCGGGACTATCTCTTTCACGTGGTGTGCCACAGTCTGATTTTGCTGATGATAGTGTCCGCGTTCGTTTGGACGTTGCTCGGGAAGCCGAAGCTATGAGCACCTACACCGCCACCGTCCGCTGGACGCGCGACCCGAGCACCGACTTCGCCAAGGGCCAGTACAGCCGCGCGCACGAACGGGCGTTCGCATTATAATGTCATTGTAATACCGGCGTCAGTCTCCTATTTCAAATCCAGGGAGATTCGAAATGCGGACTGCACGAACAACGGTACTGATGACGCCCGACGAAAAGGCCGCCATCGAAAAGCGGGCAGCCAGCATGGGCGTTTCCAGTGGCGAATATATCCGTCTCGCCGTCGACAACTTCGAGAAGATTTCACCGGAGCAGGAGGCTGAGCTCGAAGCTCTTGCCAAAGAGGTGAATGCGGTCATTCCGAAAATGGCTGCGATGCTCGACAGCATGAGCCGGACCTTGCAGGAGCTGCATCGCGAGAACGATGCGTTCTTCCGCGAGCGGGGCATTCGCTGATGAGCGCCGTCGGCCAAATTCTCTCGGGCATCAAGCAAGTCGTTTTGCTTCAGGAAAATGTCACGCGGCTCCAGCGCGACGTAGAGAGCTTGGCGCAAGACGTTCGAAGAATACGCGACTACGCGGGAGATATCGATCGCCGCGTCGCACACATCGAGGGCGTGATGGACGGCTTTCAGCGCGCGTCAGCAGCAACGACTCGGCCGCGATTGCCGAAGAAATGAGCACCTACACCGCCGCGATCCGCTGGGCGCGCGACCCGGGCACCGACTTCGCCAAGGGTCAGTATAGCCGCGCGCACGAATGGGCGTTCGACGGCGGCGCGGTCGTGCCGGCGAGCCCGAGCCCGCATGTCGTGCCGGCGCCCTGGTCGGATGCGGCCGGAGTCGACCCGGAAGAGGCCTTCGTTGCCTCGCTGTCGTCGTGCCACATGCTGTTCTTCGTCGACTTGGCGCGCCGGGCCGGGCTTGTGGTCGACTCCTATGTCGATGAGGCGGAAGGCGTGCTCGACAAACGCCCCGACGGGAAGATGTGGATGAGCCGCGTGACGCTACATCCGCGCGTGACCTGGGGCGGCGATCCGCCGGACGGCGGCATGATCGCCGACCTCCACCACCGCGCGCACGAGGCCTGCTTCATTGCGAACAGCGTGACCACGGAAGTGGTGGTCGAGCACTAGTTCGTCATGCCGGACTTGACCCGGCACCCGCCTTCTCTTCTTACGCCGGCAAGAAAGGCAGGTCCCGGCTCAAGGTCGGGATGACGGTGAACGCATGAAACTCGGCCGCCTCAACCATGTCGGCGTGGCGACGCCTTCGATCGAAAAGAGTCTGGAGCTCTATCGCGCGATGTTCGGGGCGGAGCCGCATGGCGATTCCTTCGACTTGCCGGCGCAGGGTGTTCGGGTGTGCTTCGTCGACACGCCCAATTCGCAGATCGAGCTGATCGAGCCCCTGGGCGAAAGCTCGCCGATCGCCAAGTTCCTCGAGAAGAATCCTCTCGGCGGGCAGCATCACGTTTGCTTCGAGGTGCCGGACATCCACGCCGCCAAGGCCGAGTTCGAGGCCAAGGGTGCGCGCGTGCTCGGCGAGCCGCGCATCGGCGCGCACGGGACGCCGGTCTTCTTCGTGCACCCCAAGGACATGGGCGGCGTACTGACCGAGATCATGGAGACGCCACGCGGCTGAGGCCGACTAGCGGATCACCCGCGTGACATGGCCCATCTTGCGGCCGGGGCGCGGCTCGTCCTTGCCGTAGAGGTGGAGGTGGGCGCCGCGCTCGGCGACCAGCTCCGGCCAGCGCTCGACCTCCGGGCCGATGAGGTTCTCCATCATCGCGCCGCCGCGCACCAGCCCGGTGAGACCCGGCGGAAGCCCGCAGATGGCGCGGATGTGCTGCTCGAACTGCGAGGTCACCGCGCCCTCGATCGTCCAGTGGCCGCTGTTGTGGACCCGCGGCGCGATCTCGTTGACCAGCGGCCCGTCGGCCGAAGCGAAGAACTCGACCGTCAGCACCCCGATGTGGCCGAGCGCCTCGGCGATCGCGAGCGTCGCCTCGCGCGCCTCGGCAACCTGCACGGCCACCGATTCGCCGCACGGCACGGTCGATCGCCGAAGAATGCCGCCCTCGTGCCCATTCTCGGGTGAGTCCCAGAAGGCGTGGCGCCCGTCTTCCCAGCGTGCGACGATCACCGAGAATTCGGCGATGAAGTCGATGCCCGCTTCGGCGACGGCGGGCTCTTCGGCAATCGCCGTCCAGGCCGGATGCGCTTCGGCGGCCTCGCGGATCCATGCCTGGCCCTTGCCGTCATAGCCGTAGCGGCGGGTCTTGAGGACGAGCGGCGTGCCGAGCTCCTCGACCGCTGACTCGATATCGGCGAGCGACGAGACCGAGCGCCACGGCGCGACCCGCGCTCCGGTGCCCTCGATGAAGGCCTTTTCGCGCGCGCGGTCCTGCGCGATCGCCAGCGAGCGAGTCGACGGCTTGAGCTTGGGCCCAAGCACGTCGAGCGCGGCGACCGGCAGATTCTCGAACTCGTAGGTCGCCACATCGACATTGCGCGCGAGATCGCGGATCGCGGTCAGATCATCGAACGCGGCGCGGGTGATATAGGCCGACACGTCCGCCGCCGGCGGCTGCTCGTGCGGATCGAAGACGTGGCACTGGTAGCCGAGCTGCGCCGCCGCCATCGCCAGCATGCGGCCGAGTTGGCCGCCGCCAATGATCCCGATGGTCGAACCCGGCGCGATCATTCGGGCGCTTCGGCCACTGCGCCGGTCTGCGCCTCGCGCCAGGCTTCGAGCCTCTGCCCGAGCGCCGCGTCATCATTCGCCAGCATTGCGGCCGCGAGCAGCGCGGCGTTAATCGCGCCCGCCTTGCCAATCGCCAGCGTGCCCACCGGCACGCCGGCCGGCATCTGGACGATCGACAGCAGACTATCGATTCCTTTTAGTGCCTGGCTCTCGACCGGTACGCCGAGCACCGGCAGCGAGGTCATCGAAGCGCACATCCCAGGCAAATGCGCGGCGCCGCCGGCGCCGGCGATCACGACTCGAAGGCCGCGCTCCTTCGCCGAATGGGCATAATCATAGAGCCGCTTGGGGGTGCGATGCGCAGACACGATCTTGGTCTCGTGCGCGATTCCCAGTTGCTCGAGAGTCTCGGCGGCATGGCGCATGGTTTCCCAGTCGGAGCTGCTGCCCATGATGATGCCGACCCGCGGCCCATCTTCAAGCATTTGGCATCGTCCCGCCTTGAACCCGTTGTACGATGCGGCTCGTTTAGGGGGGCGATTCGGGCTAGGCAATCACAGCGTTGCCGACGCGAATCGCCTGGTGAATCGCACCGGCAAGATTTCCTGCGTTTTCAGGGGAATAGAATCGCGCTATGGACGGGTCACAGACAAGAGCAAGGCTCAGGGGCAATGTCTGACCAACTGACCACCGACGTCATCGACGTCGACGATCGCGAGCGGCTGATTGAGGAGATCAGCCTGTTGAGGGCCAAGGTCGCGCGGCTTCAGGAGCGCGTCGAGCAGCTTGACCAGTTGGCGCACCAGGATTCGCTCATCAACCTGCCGAACCGGCGGGGCTTCATGCGCGAGCTGGAGCGGCTGATCGCGCGAGTCGACCGCTACGGCATCAAGGCGGCGATGCTGTTCGTGGACCTCGACGGGTTGAAGATCATCAACGACACGTTCGGCCACCGCGCAGGGGACGAGGCGCTGATCCAGGTCGCGGGCCTGCTTGCCAAGGGCGTGCGGCACAGCGACGTCGTTGCGCGAATCGGCGGCGACGAGTTCGGCATCCTGCTCGAAAGCTCGGACGAGCACGCCGCGCAGGAAACGGCCGCGCGCCTCATTGAGCAGATTTCCGCCTGCGAGGTCCTGCACGACGGCGAGACGCTCCCGTTGAGCGTCGCGATTGGCGTCGGGATGATCGATTCGCTCGACACCCCGGACGCGATCATGGAGCGCGCCGACGAAGCGATGTACCGCCGGAAGGCTGCTGCGTAACGCTGCCTGAGACAGCGGTTATGAATGGATCGGCCTCTGCTCGGCGATGACGGAGCGGGACACATGGGCGCACTTGTCAGGAACGCCTTCAATTTCGCAGCCGATCGGCTCGGCTTCGAGTTTCAGCGATCGACCACGCTTCGAAGGTTCTTCGCTACCCACCCGATCGACCTGGTAATCGACGCCGGAGCGAACCTCGGCCAATTCGGCCAATCGATCAGGAACAAAGGCTATTCGGGCCGGATCCTGTCGTTTGAGCCGGTTGCCTATGTCTACGCACAACTCTGTCGCGCGATTGCACAGGACCCTCTCTGGAGCGCGGTTCAATTGGCACTCGGAGCCGAAACAGGCGAGGCGACCATCAACGTCAGCCCGAACCACACGCTGAGCTCGTTTCTTCGTGAAAGCGAGACCTTCCAGGCTTTCGGATTCGATACCAACAGCAGTCCCGAAACCGTCGGAGTCGCGCGGCTCGATGATCTGCTCGTCGAGCAGCCAGGCTCGGCGATCTTCCTAAAGGCCGATGTGCAAGGTTTCGAAAAACAAGTACTCGAAGGCGCCCGTGAGACGCTCTGCCGTACGCATGCGGTCTATCTCGAATTACCGATCGAGCATCTGTACGAGGGCGGTTGGTCCTTTCCGGAGGCGATCCGCTACCTCGACGATTTGGGATTTACTCCGGCGCAATTTCGGACCGTCACTTCACTCCCTGATGACCGTTCGTCGGCGGTCGAATTCGACGTGCTGTTCCGGCGCAAGTTTTCGCACTAGCGGCTCGCCTTCCGCGGTTCCTCATTATCGCCGACGCGCCGGCGAGCGGCTCTGGAAACCTTCCATCGCGACAGTCCTAGACCGGGTTGAGGTCGTAGCGACGGACCGCCGACAGATCGTCGGCAAGATCGTAGACGATCGGCTGGCCGGTCGGGATCTCGAGGCCGACGATCTCCTCGTCGCCGATGTTCGAGAGATATTTGATGATCCCGCGCAGGCTGTTGCCGTGGGCAACCACCAGCACCCGCTTGCCGGCGGCCAGCGCGGGCGCGATCTCGGCTTCGTAATATGGGACGGCGCGCGCGATGGTGTCCTTGAGGCTTTCGGTCAGCGGCACCGAAACGCCGGCGTAGCGGCGGTCCTGGCTGACGTCGTAGCGGCTGCCGGCGTCGATCGGCGGCGGCGCGATATCGTAGGAGCGGCGCCAGATCTTGACCTGCTCGGCTCCGACCTTGTCGATCGTCTCTTGCTTGTTGAGCCCGGTCAGCCCGCCATAGTGCCGCTCGTTTAGCCGCCAGTCCTTGGTCACCGGAAGCCACGACCGGTCCATCTCGCGCAGGGCGAGGTCGAGCGTCCGGATCGCGCGCGTCAGCACGCTCGTGAAGCAGCAGTCGAAGTCGAAGCCTTTTTCGCGCAGCAGCGAACCCGCAAGCTGTGCTTCCTCGACGCCGAGCGGCGACAGGTCGACGTCCCACCAGCCGGTGAAACGGTTTTCGAGGTTCCACTGCGACTGGCCGTGCCGCAGCAGCACGAGCGTCGGCATCAGGCGGGCTCGGCCTGCTTGGCGGACCTGGCGCGCTCGGTCTTCGCTTTCTTAAGCTCGGGAAGGATCGCGTGCAGCGCGTCGAGGCAGGCGAAGGCGAGGAACTTGGAGCGCTGCGGCGACCAGCCGTAAACTTCGTCGGGCAGGTCGAAATTGTCCTTGAACGGCATTTCCAGGGTCATCGAGACGCAGCCGTAGCGCTCGGCGAGCTGGGTCGTCGACATGCTCATGTTGGCTTCGCCCGGCGCGGAGATTTCATAGCCTTTGGTGCGCTGGAAGTCGGGCGAGATCTTTTCGAGCGCCTCGCTGAACAGGTTGAACAAGCGCTGCTGGCGCTCGCTGTGCGAGGGAATGCCTTCGAACCCGGCGAGGAAATTGGCGGGGATCGCCTCATCGCCGTGCACATCCATGGCGAAATCGGGCTGCGTCTGGTCCATCGCATTGCGGACGCTCAACACTTCGGGACTCTTTTCCGCCGACGGCGCGTGCCACTCGCGGTTCAGGTTCACGCCGACCGCATTGGTGCGCAGGTGACCGCGCCGCGAGCCGTCGGGATTCATGTTTGGCACCACGCGGAACGTGCATTCCTTGCGCAGAACGCGTGCCACCGGATCGTCGTCGTCGGTCAGCTTCTCAAGCGCGCCTTCCATCCACCATTCGGCCATGCTCTCGCCCGGGTGCTGGCGCGCGTAGAGCCACACATTGAGGGATCCTTCGCCGATGGTCAGGCAGTCGATGTCCTGCCCGTCGAGACTCTTGCCGAGCGAGCGGTAGCCGACGGCGGGCAGTGCCGCGGTCTGGGTCACCAGATCGTGGTGACGCTCCATCGAATAAGGCGCGAAATAGGCGATCCACACAATGTCCTGCGGCGGCGTCAGGTTCATCGTCAGGACGCCGTCGGCGTAGCTGGTCTCGTCGATGCGCACCCATTGCTCGCGGTCGAGGCTCATCACGGCTTTGTAGTCCGGCCAGCCGTTGGGGTAGGCCGAGCCCGCGCAATTGGTGATCCTCAGCGTCAGCTCGCGGCCGGCGCCGCCGGCCACGCGGAAATAGAACCACTGGTAGAAATCGCTCATGTGATCGCGGACGATCTCGAGGTCGACGGTATCGCCGTGCTCGGCGGCGACGCGGATGTTGCCGGCGTCGAACGCGCTGGAAATGGTGAGTGCCATGAAGCCTTCGCGAAAAGTCGTTGAGGTCAGCGGGCTGATAGTGCGGCGCCGCCCGCGAGGCAAACGAGCTGCAAAACGCCTTTACCTTCGACAAGGCTGCTTTTACGCCATGGCTCCGACCGGCGTCCGCCGGCCGCGCGCCTCCCGGGGAGAAGGTTGCACCGATGAAGCTTCGCTCGATCGCCATGTCGGCTGTCCTGTTCGCCTGCGCGGCGCCGCTCTCGGCCCAGGTCGAGCACAATATCCCAGCCAAGCCTTTCTCGGTCGACGAGAGCTATTTGAGCGGGCTCAAATGGCGCAACATCGGTCCCAATCGCGGTGGCCGGTCGATCGCCGTCGCGGGCAGCACCGCGCGGCCGCTCGAATATTATTTCGGGGCGACCGGCGGCGGTTTGTGGAAGACGACCGACGGCGGGATCAGCTGGAAGCCGATGACCGACAAGGATGCCGACAATGCAGCGGTCGGCGGCGTTGCGGTGTGCGAGGCCAATCCGGACATCGTCTATTTCACCACCGGCGAGACCGCTCTTCGCGGCAACATCATGCCCGGCAACGGCGTCTACAAATCGATCGACGCCGGCAAGACGTGGAAGAATGTCGGGCTCAAGGAGGTCCAGAACTTCTCCCGCGTTCGCATCGACCCGGCCGACTGCAACACTGTGTTCGTCGGCGGCTTTGGCCACTACGGCACACCCAACGCCGAGCGCGGCGTTTACAAGAGCAGCGACGGTGGCGCGACCTGGCGCAAGGTCCTCTACCGCGATCCGAAGACCGGCGCGGTCGACATCTCGATCGATCCCAAGAACCCTAAAGTCATCTATGCGGCGCTGTGGGAGGCTTGGCGCAAGCCGTGGGGGATGAGTTCGGGCGGGCCAGGCAGCGGCCTGTTCAAGAGCGTCGACGGGGGCGAGCACTGGATCGAGCTGACCCGCAACCCGGGGATGCCGGCGGGGCTCGACGGCAAGATCGGGGTCAGCGTGTCACCGGTCGACGGCAACCGCGTCTATGCGATCATCGAGAATCGTGACGGCGGGGTGTTCGTGTCCGACGACGCCGGCGCGACCTGGCGCCGCACCAACGACAGCCGCGACCTGAGGCAGCGCGCTTTCTATTACACCCGCATCACCGCCGATCCGAAGGTCAAGGACCGCGTCTATGTGACCAACGTCCAGTTCTTCCGATCCGACGACGGCGGCAAGACCTTCCCGACCAAGATCAAAGTGCCGCACGGCGACAACCACGATTTGTGGATCGCGCCCAACGACAACCAGCGGATGATCGAATCCAACGACGGCGGCGCCAACGTGAGCACGAACGGCGGCCAGACCTGGACCAAGCAGGAATATCCGACCGCGCAGATCTACCGCGTCACGATCAGCAACCACTTCCCCTATTTCGTCTGCGGCGCGCAGCAGGACAACACGAGCATCTGCGTGCCGAGCAAGGACTGGAAGTTCGTCAACACGCTCGGAAGCCAGTACGGCTTCTCGGTCTCTGGCGGCGAGAGCGGCTACATCGCCAACGACCCGCTCAATCCAAACATCTTCTACGCCGGCAGCTACGGCGGCGAGCTCGACCGGTTCGACTATTCGAATGGGCAGGAGCGGGCGATCAATGTCGTCCCCGACAACCCGATGGGCTATTCGGCGATCGACATTCCCGAACGCTTCCAGTGGACCTACCCGATCATCTTCGATCCGCAGGACAAGGACACGCTCTACGTCACCTCGCAGCACGTGTGGAAGACGACCAACGCGGGCCAGTCATGGGAGCGGATCAGCCCGGATCTGACGCGGCACGATCCGGCGACGCTGGGGCCGTCGGGCGGACCGATCACGCTCGACCAGACCGGCGTCGAGACCTACGCGACGGTGTTCGCGCTGGCGCCCTCGCGGCTAGAGAAGGACGTGATCTGGGCCGGCTCCGATGATGGCCTGGTGCACGTCACGCGCGACAATGGACGGACGTGGCAGAACGTCACGCCCAGAAGCTTCCCGAAATATCTCAAGATCACGACCATCGAGGATTCTCCCTCGCGCCCGGGGACCGCGTTCCTTGCCGGGCACGTGTTCCTGCTCGGCGACATGCGGCCATATCTGTTCAAGACGACGGATTACGGGAAGCACTGGACCAGCATCACCAACGGCATCCCCAGTGACGAGATCGTGCGCAGCGTGCGCGAGGACCCGGCGCGCCCCGGGCTGCTCTACCTCGGCACCGAGCGCGGTGTGTGGATTTCGTTCGACGACGGCCTCAGCTGGCAGAAACTGCAGCGCAATCTGCCGGTGACGCAGGTCGCCGACCTCGCCGTCACCGACCACGACCTGGTAATCGCGACCCACGGCCGCTCGTTCTGGATTCTCGACAACATCGACGTGCTTCGCCAGCTCGACGCGACCAACGACAACAAGTCGATCCACCTGTTCCGGCCGGCGCCCGCCGTGCGCGACGTCGACCCCGGAATCATGATCGATTATTATCTGGCGAAGACTCCGGCCAAGCTGACCATCGACATCCTCGATTCGTCGGGCAAGGTGATCCGCAGCTTCCAGGGCTCGGCCGAGGAGCCGAAGAAGAAAGAAGGCGAGGAAGCCGACGAGGACGAGGGGCCGAAGCCGGCGCCCAAGCCGGCGATGAAGCCGGGTCTCAATCGCTACACGTGGGACATGCATTACCCCGGCTTCACCGAGTTCAAGGGCATGATCTTCTGGGCGGCGCGCAACCGCGGGCCTCTGGCGCTTCCCGGCCAGTATCAGGTGCGGCTGACGGTCGATGGCCAGACGCAGGTGCAGCCGGCCGAAATCCGGCTCGACCCGCGCGTCGGTAAGGTCAGCATGGCCGATCTCGAGAAAAGGTTCGACCTCGCCACGCGGATCCAGGCCAAGGTCAGCCAGGCGAACGATGCCGTGCTGATGATCCGCGGCGTCAACGCGCAGATCGAGGGCGTGGTGAAGCAGGCGAGCGACCCGGCGATCCGCCGTGCCGCCACCGAGCTCGAGCAGAAGCTCGCCGCGATCGAAGGGCGCATCTACCAGGTCCGCAACCGCAGCCGGCAGGATCCGCTCAACTATCCAATCATGCTCAACAACAAGCTCGCCGCGCTTGCCGGCGTGGTCGAGGACGGGGAAGCCGCGCCGACCGACCAGGATTATGCGGTGTTCGCCGATTTGTCGCAGCGGCTCGATGCCCAGCTGGCGGAGCTCAACACGGTGCTTGCGACCGACCTGCCGCGCTTCAACCAGCAGCTCGCGGCGGCGCGTCTGCCGGCAGTCGAACGGCGGGCGGAGCCTGCCGTCGAGCCGGGGACCGCAACCACGCCGGGTAGCGGTGAAGACGAGGACGAATAGCCGGCGCGGTCTGGCGGTTGGCGGCAGCCTCGGCTAGCCCACAAGCATGACCAAGCCCAACGTCCTCGTCACCGGCGGCGCCGGCTATATCGGCAGCCACGCCGTCCTCGCGCTCAGGGCCGCCGGCTACCAGGTCGCGGTGATCGACGATCTGTCGACCGGCAACCGCGAAGTGGTGCCGCACGACGTGGCCTTTTTCGAAGGCAATATCGCCGACCGGGAGCTGGTCGACCGGATCCTGCGCGAGCGCGAGATTGGCGCGATCATGCATTTCGCGGGTTCGATCGTGGTGCCGGAATCGGTCGAGCGGCCGCTCAAATATTACGGCAACAATACGCTCGCGAGCCATGCGCTGATCAGTGCGGCCGTCGACGCGGGCGTCGAGCACATCCTCTTTTCCTCGACCGCGGCGGTGTACGGCGCGCCGGAGCGCGTGCCGGTACGCGAGGACGACCCGACGCTGCCGATCAATCCCTATGGCGCGTCCAAGCTGATGACCGAACGCATGCTCGCGGACGCGTCGGCGGCGCATCCGTTCAACTATGGCGCGCTGCGGTACTTCAACGTCGCCGGCGCCGACCCGGAGGGCCGGACCGGACAGATCGGCAAGGGCTCGACGCATCTCATCAAGGTCGCGGTCGAGGCGGCGGTCGGCAAGCGCGACCATGTCGCCGTTTACGGCAGCGATTATGCGACGCCGGACGGGACCTGCGTCCGCGATTACATCCACGTCAGCGACCTTGCCGCGGCGCACGTCGCCGCGCTCGAGTGGCTGATTGCGCATCCGCGGGAAAATCTGGTGATCAACTGCGGCTATGGCCGCGGGCTCAGCGTGCTCGAGGTGCTCGACGCCGTCGACCGCGCGACCGGCAGCCCGCTCGACCGGCGCATGGAAGGGCGCCGCGCGGGCGACCCGCCCGAGCTCATCGCGGGCAACCAGCGGCTGCTCGATACGCTCGACTGGCGCCCCGCGTTCGCCGACATCGATCGCATCGTCGGCGACGCCCTCGCCTGGGAGCGTAAGCTCGCCACCCGCTAGCACACCGATTCTTTACCGCTGCCGAACTAAGGCTCGGCGATGCTGCGGACGTATCTCATCGTCCTCGTCGTCGCGGTGATTACCGCGTCCTTCCTCGCGCGTTCGCCTGAACGCGTGCGGCGCGGGGAGCCGACGATCCTGACGCGTCCGGCGGAAGCGCCCGCGCCCGCGGCGGTGGCGCAGAAGATCGACGCGCTCGACAGCGGCATCGAGCTAACCCGCGATTCGACCGGCTATTTCTACGCCGACGTGCAGATCAACGGCGCGCCCGTGCACATGCTTGTGGACACCGGCGCGACGATGATCGCGCTCTCGCGCAACGATGCGCAGATGGCGGGGCTCGCGCCGTCGATCGCGATGAACGGCGTCGTTGGGCAGGGCGCCGACGGCGTCGTCAAGGGCGAGCCGGTGACGCTGCAGCGCGTGACGCTCGGCGGCAAGACCGTTGAGAACCTGCCCGCGATCGTGCTCAACAGCGGCGGTCAGTCGCTGCTCGGGCAGAGCTTCCTCAGCCAATTTTCGAGCGTCCACATCGAAGGCGATAAGATGGTGCTGCGCTAGTTCGGACTCGCTCAGGCTTGCCGGACGAGCTGCGTGCTGGGCTTGCCGAGATGGTCCGCAAGCGCCTTGACGCAGCTTAGATATTGCGAGCGCTGCGCCGTCATGGCGGAGAAATCCAGGTCGGCGCGGAGGCGGTAGCCCGAGGTGCGGAGGCGTTCGACGGCTTGTCTCAATTGTGGTTCGTCGCCGCCCGTCGATTGCGGGTGGAGGCCGATGACTCGGGCGAGCTCGCGCGCCATGAGCGTTCCTTCCTCGCGCAGCAGGACGGCGGGACCGTTGAGCTCCCGCTGGTCGATGCAGTCTTCGCAGAGTAGCGCAAGGTCGAGCAGGGCGCCGAGCGCCGCGGGCCAGCCGGCGGCGGTGCCGACCGACTGGAAATAGATCAGCGACGGGTGGTTCGAATGGCTTTGGCGCACCGTCGCGCACCAGTTGCGCGATTCGCGCAGCAGGCCGGGCAGCTCGGCCTCGTTCCCGATCGCCGCGAACCGCTCGAGCAGCGTGATCGCGGACGGCGGCGCGCCCGCTGCGGTGTTGAGCTTGATGAGCCCGGTGTCGCGGCGGCCGACGCTGCTCTGGACCTCGAGCAAATAGGTGACGGCCATGGTCATGACGGCAAGGCCGCAAAAGCCGGCGCCGAGCGCGATCCAGCGCGCCGATCCGGCCGGATTGCTGTGCGCCAGCCCGACCGTCACCAGCGAGCTGCCGACGATGTAGACGGCGTCGAAAAAACTGTGGAGCGGCGGCTCGAAATCGCCGCGCACGGCATAGGCCATCAGCCCGAAGCCGAGCGCCAGGAGCAGCATCCAGACGATGAAGCACAGCACCAGCACCAGCGGGGCGAAGGCGCCGGAGAGACCGTGGCGGCGGCCGCGCGCCGCTTTCCACAGCGGCAGAAGAATGAACAGGAGCCGCTTCGCCACCCGCAGCGAGGCGCGGCTACCGCCCGGCACGACGACCGTTTCGAAGACATCGCTCAGGGTCAGCGCGGCGAGCACCAGGCCGACCAGCAGATAGAGGGCGTCGAGGGCCACGGCGGCTCTAACCGCCAAGCCGAGACGAAGTGCCGGGACACGCTCATGCCTTGACTTGGCCGAGCCCTCTTTCTAGGGGAGCCGCCGGTCCTTGGACCAATTCATAAAAACACGAGCAATTTGAAAGAACGAGGCAGGCGCCCGGCCATGAAGATTCGCAATTCGTTGAAGTCGCTGAAGTCGCGCCACCGGGACTGCCGTGTCATCCGCCGTCGCGGCCGCACCTACGTCATCAACAAGACCAACCGCCGCTTCAAGGCGCGCCAGGGCTGAACAGACGCGCGCGCCCGGTCCTGAATTGAGCCGGGCACAGCCGGGCGGCATCGCCGCTCTCTTTCGCGACTATCGTCATTTCGTCGGCAAGCGCCTGTGGCTTGCGCTCGCCCTGATGATCCTCGGCGCGCTCGCCGAGGGTTTCGGTCTGCTGATGATCGTGCCGTTGGCGAGCATCGCCATCGGCGGCGATTCCACTTTTTTCCGCTTCGCGCCCTGGGCTGCGGCATGGTCTCCCGACCAACGTTTCCTTATCGCGCTCGGCGCCTTTGTCGGAGCGATGGCTGCGCGTTCGCTGCTGCTGTTCGCCCGCGACCAGCTGATCGCGCGGCTGGCCGCGGAATATGAAGCCAGCCTGAGGCTTCGCGCGGCAACCACGCTGGCGGGCCGCGGCTGGCCTTTCGCGAGCCGGATCGGCCAGGGGGGGATGCAGTCGCTGCTCCTGAACGAGGTGCCGCGCGCGGGGGAGGCCGCCGGCTACATCCAGCAGATGGCCGTCGCGCTAACGATGCTCGCGGTGCAGGTCACGCTGACATTCATCCTGTCGCCCGTGCTGACGCTCGTCGCCTTGGGATTTCTCGCGCTGGGCTCACTCGCGACGCTGCGCTCGCGGCGGCGGGGCGTGCGCAGCGGCCTCGACATTATCGAGGCGATGGAAGAGAGCGCCGGCGCGGGTTTCCGCCTTCACGCCGGCCTCAAGGCTGCGCTGGCGCAGGGCACGCTTCCGGCGTTCGCCGGCGAATATCGCGCGAGCCTCGCCGTTGCCGCACGGCAATTCACCCGTTTTGCGCGCCATTACAGCTTCATGCAGCAAGCCGCCGCGCTTGCCGCGGCCGCGGTCGCGGCGGTGCTGCTGCTGATCGGCGTGCGCGTGCTGGCGTTGCCGTTCCCGGTGCTCGTCACCAGCCTGGTCCTGTTCGCTCGAATGAGCGGCCCCGCCCAGCTTTTGCAGAACAGTGTCGTCAGCACGGCGGCTTACGCGCCCGCTTTCGCCGCGATCGAACGCCGCCTCGGTCCGCTGGAGTGGACGGCCCCCGTCGACGTGAAGCACGAACCGCTCGCCTGGGACGTGCTTCGGCTCGAGCACGTCAGCTTCATTCATCCGTCCGGCCACGGCCTTCGCGACGCGTCGCTTCAGCTGGCGGCTGGTGAATGGCTTGGGCTCGCCGGTGCATCGGGGGCCGGCAAGACCACTCTTGTCGATCTCGTCGCAGGATTGATTGCCCCGCAGCACGGCTCGATCCGGGTCGACGGGCGCGCGCTTTCGGACAACGTGCTGGAGCGCTGGCGCGCGGGACTCGTCTACGTCGGGCAGGAAGCGAGCGTATTCGACAACAGAGTTCGCGCGAACCTGCTGGCCGAAGGCGCCGAGGCCTCGGACGACCTCCTGTGGCAAGCGCTCGCGATCGTCGGTCTCGCCGAGCGCGTCCGGACAATGCCGGCGGGTCTCGACGAGCAAGTGGGCGATCGCGGGAGCCAGCTGTCAGGCGGTGAGCGCCAGCGGCTGGTGCTTGCGCGGGCGCTGTTGCGCCGGCCGAGCCTGCTGATCCTCGACGAGGCCACTGCCGCGCTCGACGCGGACAGCGAAGCCACGCTGATCGATCGGCTGAAGGCGCAGGTCCCGCGCGCTGCGGCGATCGTTGTTGCCCATCGCGAATCGACGCTCCGCCATTGCGATTCCGTCATCACGATCCAACATGGCGCCGTGACAAGGGCGAGCTAGCCGTGCGATCGTTTCACGCCCGGTTCACGTCGCCTGGAATATGCAACGAACATGAGGAATCGATTCATGAAGCCCAATGCCGCAAGGGTGCTGATTGTCGGCGCCGCCGCGTTCGTCGCGGCAGCGGGGCTGGCGAGCGCCGCTTCCGCGCAGGCCCAGGGCGAGCACACGCCCAACGGCTGGAGCTATGAGATCAAGGACGGCAAGCGCGTGCCCAAGGGCAACCGCATGACCAATGCGGACGGCAGTTGGCGCGAGGAGGTCAAGCAAGGCAATTGCGTGACCGTGAAGGAGCGCTCGGCGGCTGGCGAGTATAAGGAAACGCGCCAGTGCAATCCGGTCACGCCCAAGTAGCGGCTATTTCAGGTCGGTGAAGCTGCCCTTGGGCCGCTGCTTGATTGCACAATCGGGCAGGCCCGAGCCGGGGATGTCCTTGCAGTCGCGGACCTGAGCGCTGCCATCCGGCCCCGCGAAAATCGCCCAGTCGCGCGGCGCTCCCTTGTCGTAGACGCAGTGGGCCATCCACATGTCGAGATTCTTATATTCGGCGACAAAGCCCGCGTCGGTGATGCGCTTGCAGCTGTAGCCGGCATCGTAGATCGCGCGCTTGAGGCCGATCGCGAGATTGAACGCATCGAGCTTGTGCAGCTGCTCCTGCTCGTTGGACCGGACCTTGATCTTGGTCTGGTTGGTCGCGGCCTGCTCATTGCTGCCGCAGCCCGCGAGCGGCAGGCTGATCGCGAGTGCGCTCAGGAGCGCGAGAGACGATAAGCGCATGACTCCTCCTTCAGCTCGGATAACGAATGCGCACGCGACTGGCTGCGGCTTTGGCGCGTTCGACCGCGTCGTCGACGCTGGTGCCGCGCGCCAGCGCCACGCCCATGCGCCGGTTCTTCAAGCTTTTCGGCTTGGCGAAGATCCTCAGGTCCACGGGGTTGCCGGGCGCGCCGACCGCAAGCGCTTCGGCAATTCCTTCGTAAGCGACAGCGTCGCCTTCTTCGCTCGCCAGGATGACTGCCGACGCCGACGGGCCGGCGAACTCGATCGAGGGAATCGGCAGGCCGAGGATCGCGCGGAGGTGGAGCTCGAACTGGTTAGGGGACTGGCTGATCAGCGTCACCATGCCGGTATCGTGCGGCCGCGGCGAGAGCTCCGAGAAGATCGCCTGGTCGCCGGCAATGAAGAATTCGACCCCGAAGATGCCGTGGCCGCCGAGCGCCTCGACCACCTTGCGCGACTGGAAGCGGGCGGATTGCAGCGCTTCCCTGGGGATTGCCGCCGGCTGCCAGCTCTCGCGATAGTCGCCATGCTCCTGGCGGTGGCCGATCGGCGGGCAGAACAGGATTCCGTCGGCGGTGGCGACGGTCAGCAGCGTGATCTCGCTGTCGAACTTGACGAGTTCCTCGACGATGATTCGCGGACGGTCGCCGCGCATGTTGGCGACCGCGTAATCCCAGGCGGCGCCGACTTCGTCGGGCGAACGGATGATGGTCTGTCCCTTGCCCGAGCTCGACATCACCGGCTTGACGATGCACGGCAGGCCGACCTCCGCGGCAACCGCGATCGCCTCCTCGCGGCTCTCGGCGAACCCGTAGCGCGAGGTGACCAGCCCCAGCTCCCTGGCGGCGAACTCGCGGATGCCGTCGCGGTTCATGGTCAACTGCACCGCCTTGGCCGAGGGCGCGACGCGCCACCCGTCGCTTTCCAGCGCCGCCAGCGCCGCCGTGTCGATCGCCTCGAGCTCGGGGACGATGACATCGGGCCGGTGCTTTTCGACGGCGGCTCGCAGCGCCTTGCCGTCGAGCATCGGGAACACCTCGGAGGCGTCGGCCATCTGCATCGCGGGCGCGTTCGCGTATCGATCGCAGGCGACGATGCGGCAGCCGAGCCGCTTGGCCGCGATCGCGAATTCGCGCCCGAGCTCGCCCGAGCCCAGCAGCATCAGCGTGGCGACGTACATCGCCTGCGGATAGCGGCGCTCGGAAAGCTCCGCTAGACCGGCGCGACAGGGGGTAATCATGCGCTCAGTTCTGCTCGTCACCGCCGCCGCGCTGCTGGTCGGCGCCGCTCCAGCCAAAAAATTGCTCACGCCGACCGACGTGGTGGCCGCGGCGCCGGCGACCGCGTGGAAAACCATTCCCGCGGACGAGCTGATGGTGATCGACTTGACGAACGGCGCGCGAATCGTCGTCCAGCTCGCGCCCGCGTTCGCGCCGGTGCACGTCGCCAACATCCAGGCGCTTGCGCGCGGCCATTATTGGGACGGGGCGACCGTCTATCGCGTGCAGGATAATTATGTGGCGCAGTGGGGCGTAAACGAGAGTGACAAGCCGTGGCCGAAGGGCGTGACGCCCAAGCCGCCGGCGGAATATACGCGGTCGCTCAAGGGGCTGGCGATCACCCCGCTGGGCTCGCCCGATGCCTATGCGCCCGGCGCGGGGTTCGTCGACGGCTGGCCGGTCGCCTACAACGCGAAGCAGGGCTGGGTCGATCTCGTCCACTGCTACGGCAGCGTCGGCGTCGGCCGCGACCTCTCGCCCGACACCGGCACCGGCGGCGAGCTCTACGCGGTGATCGGGCAGGCGCCGCGCCAGCTCGACCGCAACATCGCTGTCGTCGGCCGGGTCGTCGACGGAATCGACAGACTGAGCTCGCTGCCGCGCGGGACCGAGGCGCTCGGCTTCTACAAGGACAAGGCCCAGTACGTGCCGATCGCATCGGTCCGGCTGGCGAGCGACATGCCGCCCGGCGAGCGGCCGTCATTCGAATATATGGACACGGGGAGCGCCGCCTTCGCACACTATCTGCACGTGCGCGCCAACCGTCACGACGATTTCTACATCCGGCCGGCCGGCGGGGTCGACCTGTGCAACGTCCAGGTGCCGGTGCGAAAGAAGGGCTAGCAAGCCGAGTCAGTCCCCCGCGAGGGACTGTCACTTCACGGCTCGAAAGAGCTAGGCCGCCCAGGCGTGGGCGTTGCGGTTCTTGTGCTCGATGACGACCGGCCCGGCGTGCGAGCGCATGCTCGCCTCGGCCAACGGCAAGGCCGTGGTGCAAAAGGCGCATTCGGCCGAGATTCGGCCGATGATCCAGTGAGTCCGGCCGCAGCCGGGGCAGTGGTTGACCTCATGTTCGCGGTAAACGACGTGGTAGCCCCGCTCGTAAGGCTTCCATGCTTCGCTGGAAGTAATCGGCATGCAAGACCTTCCTTTCGGGCCGCCAACGAGCGACGGACCTGCCGGTTGCAGCGGCTGATCCAGATTTAGTGCCGGCTATGAGAGCGGCTTATCGGCAGGGCGAGGCCCGGCGCGGACCAGCCGAGATCAGGCGCTGAGGCCGGCGAGCGAGACCGGGTGAGCGAACTCGGCGCCGATCTTGTCGCCTGCGATCCATTTGATCACCGCGTTGGCGCGCTCGCGTCCGGGGAGCATCAGCCATACCCGCGAGCCGACCTCGAACGAGGCATCAGCAGTGGCCATGAAGCCGCGCTCGGAAATGTTCAGCACCTTGGCCTCGACGCCGCTCGCGCCGAGCTCGCGCATCTTGGCCTCGAGCTCGACCGGCAGGCGCGCGAAGCGCCGGCGCTCGTCGCTTGTCATGTCCTCGGCGATACGCGCCCTGATCGTCACGAAACTCATCTCCATCCGCGGCTACTCCAGCGGAGCCGCGAAGGACAGGCCGATGCGCCCGTCTCTCACCCACCGCACCTGTGCCCAGACCGCGCCGCGGTCAAGCAATTGGAGCAGCAGCCGCTCGCCGATGTTGGGGACGTGCGGGAAGATGACCATCGCGCCCGACGAGGAAACGTTGATCAGCCGGACGACGTGCTTGCGGCCGCGGAATTCGAGCACTGCGGTGCTCGATAGCGACGGGTGGCGAAGCTCGGACCGCTCGTCGATGGAGCGCTGCTCGGAGCGCGGGATCATCGATCCATCGAGGAAATAACTGGACGCCAATTTTCGAGCCCTCCACGTCGCCCGCTCGATCCTAGCCAGCCCCGCTTAAGGATTGGTTTGCAATGCTGTTCAAATCCCTCGGTCGCCCCGAACGGGCGTCAAGGCGGGGTGGCGGCCAGCGGGCAAGCTGTGTATTGAACTCATGGGAAGCGGGGTTATCGTTTCAAATGAACAGGTTGGTGGGACCGATGAAACACCGGTCGAGCTCGTTGCTGTTGTTTTCCGCGGTGGCCGGGATGGCCTTGAGTCCCGCGGTCGCGCAGATCCGCCCGATGGGCGTCGCGACGCCGCAAGCGCCCGCCCAGGCTCGGCCGACTAGTAGCGCGCCAGCCAAGCCCAAGCCGGCGACGACCGCGCCAAGGACCGCGCCGAGCGCCAGGGCCGCGCCCGATGCGCTCGCTCCGAGCAACCCCGACTTCAAGGCCGACCAGGCGGACACGGTTCAGGCCGCGCCCGTACCGGCGCCGCTGCCGCCGGTGGTGTGGGACGTCGCCAGCGCGGCGGAACTGCTCGCCTACATCCAGCAAATCGGCGGCGAGGGGCTCAATCCGGCCGATTATGATCCCGGCGCGCTCGAAGCAGCGATCGAGACCGGCAACCCGGCCATCATCTCGCCAGTCGCCACCCAGCGATTCAACCTGGTCTCGTCGGATCTGGCGCTGGGCCATGTGAAGAAGCCGGGGCGGATCGACTGGTGGGTGGTCGACAAGGATCTCGATTCGGCCAAGCAGGACGCACTGCTGCGCGGCGCGCTCGCGGCGCACAGCCTCACCGCCGCGCTCAACAGCCTGCTTCCGACCCATCCCCAATATGCCGCGCTCAAGGCGGCGCTTGCCGCGACTCCGGCGAGCGACGAGGCGAAGCGCGACCGTATTCGGCTCAACCTCGATCGCTGGCGCTGGCTGCCGCGCGACCTCGGGCCCAAATACATCATCGTCAACGTCCCGGGTTTCCACGCGACGCTGGTCGAGAACGGCGTCAATCGCTGGAAGCAGCGGGCGATCGCCGGCAAGCTGTCGACCCCGACGCCGCAGCTCAGCGCCGTCGCCACCGGCGCCATCCTCAATCCCTGGTGGGAGGTGCCCAAGAGCATCGAGAAGGAAGCCGCCGGCAAGAAGGGCTTCGTCGCCGTCAAAGGCGCCGACGGGGCGATCCAGCGCTGGCGCCAGCCGCCAGGACCGTCGAACGCGCTCGGTCAGGTCAAGTTCGTGATGCCCAACTCGAAGGCCATCTATCTCCACGACACCAACGCGCGGAGCCGCTTCAACAGCGACACCCGCGCGCTCAGCCATGGCTGCATCCGTACCCAGCACATCCTCGACCTCGTCGCCGAGCTGGGTAGTGACGACGGCGGCGAGTGGACTCGCGACAAGATCGACGAAGTGCTGGCGAGCAAGAAGACCGTGCAGGCCAATTTCGTGAAGCCGCTGCCGGTCTACATCGTCTATTTCAGCGCGGCGGCGCTGCTCGACGGGCGGATTGTCGATTACAGGGACCTTTACGGCCGGGACGCCAAGGCGCTCGCCGCGCTCAAGATGAAGGACGGCGGCGCGTCATTGTCGATGCCGAAGGATGACGAGGCGAACGGCCAGACGGCGAAGCCGAAGCCAAAGCCGAAAGCGGCGGGCCAGGTCGCGACGCGCTGATCGGCGCGTCGACGCGTCAGTTGGCGTCGGCCGAGCGGTCGAGGATGACGGGGTCGACGAAGGCGAGGCCGACCAGTCCATCCTCGGCCCATTTGACGACGGCCGGGACGAGAATTCCTCCTTCGAACCGGACCAGCACCTTGGCGCCCGGGACGAGGTCGCCGACCTGATCGCCCATCACGCCGCCTTCGGAAATGTTATGCAGCGCGAAGCTGGTCGGCGAGCCGTCGATCAGCAGCTGGAGCTTCCGACCTTCCGCCTGCATCCGGGGAAAGCGCCGCTGTTCGCTCGACAGCGCGACATTCTTGAGCCGCGGCCGGGCCGACGAGGAATGGGCGATCGCATCCTGGCGCGAGGCTTCGGCCAGCGGCACCGCAGTGCCGCAGAAACCGCATTCGGCACTGACCCGGCCGATGTACCATTGCGAGCGGCCGCAGCCGGGGCAGTGGTTCGATTCGTTGGCGCGATAGACGATGTGGTGCCCGCGCTTGGCCAAGCCCGCGGCGAACGACGGCGCCGCCCGCTCGTAAACCAGAACCGACATGGGTTCCGCTCCCAACTGCCGAGGTCAATCAGGCCTCTGGACGAAGCCTAGGGCAGACAGCTTGCCAAGTGATTACCGGCGCAAGGCGCCGGCCCGATTACGCCAGCTTGTCAGCGTAGATCATGCGGCCGCCGGCGAGCCGCCGCATGACGGCGTACTGGCTGGCGCGCGACATCGCGAAGCAACCCTCGGAGCGGCCGAGCTGGCCGTGGAGCGGGATCATCTGATCCTCGGCATACCAGGCATTGTGAATGACGATCGCGCGCGGCTCGGCGTTGCTGTTGCTCCAGTCGAGCCCGCGGACCTTCATCGAAAGGCCGTACTTGCCGTCGTAATAATCGCCCGTGGTGTAGGTGCCGTTCGAGCTCGCGTAGGATCCGAAATCGTTGGAGAAGCGCTCGAGATAGCCCGTATGGGCGGGGTCGGACCCGCGGCCGTGGCACACCCGATGGCTTTCGACCTGGCCGCTGGCGAGGTCGACCACATGGAACCGCGGTTCCGCCGAGGGCCTCGAGAAGTCGACGATTCCGATGCTGTCGCGCGGACCGATCTGGTGGCGATCGAGCGCGGCCTTGGCGCGGGCGAACAGCTCAGGGTCGATCCCGGCAGGCGTGGATGGCGTGACGATCCGCGGCTGGGGCGTCAGCGGCGCCAGCGGATCCGGCTGCGCCGGCACGACCAGCGAAGGAATCACGCTCGAGCTTGCTGCAGTTGAGAGGATCGCCGCCGTTGCCCCCATGGCCCCGAAGCGCAACATCTCCCGCCGATTCACTGTCACCCTTCGCCCTCCCGAAGAAACAGACGGTCTATCATTCAAAGGGTTAACCGCCGATAACCCAAAGGTTCAGAGTTTCCCGCTCTATCGCGCCAGCTCCACGGTTCGTCGCACTGCCGGTCCGGTCGTGATGCCTTGAACAGGGCGCGGGCGGCTGCTATGGGGCTCGCGCCGCCGCAGGCATGCCTCCGGAGGCCGATGGCGTGTTGCTGAGAAAACGCTGTCCTTTCAGATATTTAGGGCAGGCGATCGGATTTACAAGCTGGGACGGGCGGATCCGCTATGGCCGGATCGGCGTTGTCCTCGGTTGACGTACAAGGGAGTGTGACGGGAGTTTATGCAGATCATCGTTCGCGACAATAACGTCGAGCAGGCGCTGCGCGCGCTCAAGAAGAAGCTGCAGCGCGAGGGCGTCTACCGCGAGATGAAGCTGCGCCGCCACTATGAGAAGCCGTCGGAAAAGCGCGCCCGCGAGCGTGCCGCCGCAATTCGCCGCGCCCGCAAGCTCGAGCGCAAGCGCGCCGAGCGCGAAGGCGCCCGCTAGGCCTTCGCGACCAGCCGTGTCCGTCGCCGAAGCCGCCCATCGCACCGTCCGACCCCGGCGGACGGCCGCCCTGTGGATCGGCTTCCTTTTGGTGATTGCCGCGGGAATCGGCCTGGCCTGGATCGGCGCCGGATCGCTGCGCCCGACGATCACCGAAAGCGGCCTCCAGTTCCGCACGATCAAGGCGGGATCGGGTGAGCCGATCGGCCGCGCCGACGCGGCGATGCTCGATTACATTCTCACGTCCGACGACGGCACGGTCCTCGACAGCAGCGAGAATCATGGCGGCGCACAGCCGTTCACCATGGACCAGGTGTTCCCCGGCTTCGCCGAGGCGATGAGCCGGATGCAGGAAGGCGGCGAATATCGCTTTTCGATGCCGCAGAAGCTGGCGTTCGGGGCGAGCCCGCCGCCGCCCAACTTCCCCAAGGGGAGCGCGCTCAACTTCGAGGTGCGGGTGCGGAAGGTCGTCCGCGGGGGCGCGGCGATGATGCAGCAGATGCAGGCGCAGCAGCAACAGCAGCAGCAGGCGCCTCAGCCCTAATCCCCTCGCTGGCGACCAGCGCCGGCCCTTCCTCCTCGAGTTCGGCCTGACGGTGGCTGACGTCGACCAGCACGACTTTCAGAGTGGCCAGGATCGGGTCGGCGAACAAGATGCCGAGGATCCCGAACAAGGCGCCCATCAATAGCTGCATCGCCAGCAGGACCGCCGGCGCGAGGTCGACCGTGCGCCGCGCGACGTAGGGCACGACGACATAAGCGTCGATATTGTGCACCAGGAAATAGACGATGATGCACCAGATGCCCTGGTGGGTGCTGGCGCTGAACCCGACCGCGATCATCAGCACGCCCGAGGTGATCGCGCCGATATTCGGGATGAAGGCGAGGACGCCGGTGACAAGCCCGAGCAGTCCGGCCATCGGCACGCCGCCCAGCGTCAGCAGGAACCAGGTGAGCACGCCTTCGACGACCATCGCCACCAGTCGGCCGAACAGCAGTCGGCGAAGCGTGAAGCCGGCATGCTCGGCGATCCGGTAGAAACTGGAGCGGGCGCGGAGCGGCAGCATCCAGGCGATGCCGCGGTCGTAGAGCCGGGGTTCGGAGGCGAGAAAGATGCCGATGACGATCATCGCGATGACGCTGGCGACGCCGCCGATGACGCTGCCGACGGCACTGGTCAGCCGGCCGATTCCGCCGAGCAGCTGGCTGCCGAGATCGGTCGGCTCGCCGCGCGGCATTAGGCCCATCGATTCGGCGAACTCGATGAGGCGGTTGAACTGCGCGGTGACGACGTGGCGCAGCGCTTCGAACTGCGCGCCGATGGTGGTTCCGGCAAACCAGATCACCCATCCGATGAAGCCGAATCCGAGCAGCAGGACGAGCAGCAGGCGCCAGCCGCGTGGGACAGGCAGATAGCGCCCGAGCAGGCGCACGCCGCCATCGAGGAACACCGCGAAGATCGCGCCGCCGACGATCAGCAGGATCGGCTGGCCGAGGACGATCACGCCAAGAATGGCGACGGCCATGCCGAGCCACACGGCGGCCTTGGCCATTTCGCGGCGGACGAACGGATCGCGGAACTCCGCCGGGCCGGGCCGCTCGACATGCGGCTCGACGGTCGGGCGGCGGTTCCGCTGCCCCATTAGCTGTCCCTGAGCGAGGTCCCGGCGCGGCCGTGGCGCAGCGCCTCGATCCAGGTCAGCGGGTTCCACCAGACGGTCGAGCCGTCGAGCGAGAAGGTGATGAACTCGGCGCGGCCGCCGATATTCTCCCACGGAACCGGGCCGCCCAGGCCGCCTTGCCATTCGGGCACGCGGCTGTCGGCCGAATCATCGCGGTTGTCGCCCATCAGCCAGACCGTCCCGGCGGGAATGGTGACCGGGCCGAAATTATCCTCGGCCGAGCGGCCGAGCTCGACCGTCTCATAGGTCCGGCCATTGGGCAGGGTCTCGCGGACCACGGGCACGCGGCAATACATCTTGCCGTCCGCGCCCTGCACTCTGAAATCGTAGAGCGCCGGATCGCCCGGCGAGCCGCATGGCGAGTTGACGTCGATCGGGATCATGTCCGGCGCGAGCGTCTGCCGCTTCACTTTCTGGCCGTTGATGAAGAGCTGGCCGTCGACCATGCGCAGCGTGTCGCCGGGAAGGCCGATGACGCGCTTGATGTAATCGGTCCGGGTCCCGGGTGGGGTGACGATGACGATGTCGCCGCGCTCGGGCATGCGGCCGAACAGCCGGCCTTTCATCGGCGGCAGGATGTGGAAGCTGGGGGACACCCACGACCAGCCGTACGGATATTTGCTGACCACCAGCCGATCGCCGGTGAGCAGGCCGGGCATCATCGATTCCGACGGGATGTAGAAGGGTTTCGCGATGAGGCTGTGGAAGGCGAGCACCGCGATCAGCACCCACAACAGGCCCTTGATCTCGCGCCACAGGGCCGAGCCCTTGCTTTCCGGCTTCTCGACGGGCGCGCCGGCCGGTGCGGCGTCCGAAGTGCTCGCCTCGGGGACTTGGTCGGTCAATCAGGGCTCCAGCTTGCGGGCGGTCAGGATGACGAAGGCCTGCGCCCAGGGGTGATCGTCGGTCATGGTCAAGTGAATGTCGATGGCGTGGCCTTCCGGCGCAAGGGCGTCAAGCCGCGCTCTCGCGCCTCCGGTGAGCTCTAGCGTCGGCGCCCCTGAGGCAAGATTAACGACACCGATGTCCTTCATGTGGACGCCGCGCTTGAACCCCGTGCCAACCGCTTTCGAGAAGGCTTCCTTGGCGGCAAAGCGCTTGGCGAGCGTGCCGGCGATGGTGTGCGGGCGCGATGCCGCCTTTTGCTTTTCGACCTCGGTGAATACGCGATTGAGGAACTTGCCGCCCCAGCGCTCGAGCGATTTTTCGATGCGCTCGATGTTGCACAGGTCGGAGCCGATGCCGACGATCATTGCCCCTCTCCCCTCGCGAGGGCAGAGGGGGGGAGCCGCGAAGCGGCGGAAGGGTGAGGGGTGTGGGGGAAGGACAGGCCCTCACCCTCCCACTCAGCTGCGCTGAGCGGGCCCCTCCCTCTCCCGCAAAGCGGTAGAGGGGCCGTCACCGCGCGCTGTCCATCAGCGCGCGCATTTCGCGCACGGCGGCGTCGAGGCCGGTGAAGATCGCCTCGCCGATCAGGAAGTGGCCGATGTTGAGCTCGGCGATCTGCGGGATGGCGGCGACGGGGACAACATTGTCGAAGGTCAATCCGTGCCCGGCGTGCGGCTCGATGCCGTTCTTGACCGCTAGCGCGGCGCAATCCGCGAGACGCTTGAGTTCCGCGGCGCGCTCCTCGCCCTCGGTGTGGGCGTACCGGCCCGTGTGAAATTCGACGACCGGCGCGCCGAGCCGGAGGGCTGCGGCGACCTGCGCCTCGGTCGGCTCGATGAACAGGCTGACGCGGATGCCGGCGTTTCCGAGCTTGTCGACGAAATAAGCGAGATGCTCGTGCTGGCCAGCGGCGTCGAGGCCGCCTTCGGTGGTGCGTTCTTCGCGGCGCTCGGGGACAATGCAGGCGGCGTGGGGCTTATGGCGAAGCGCGATCGCCAGCATCTCCTCGGTCGCCGCCATTTCGAGGTTCAGCGGCAGCGCGATCTCGGCCATCAAGCGATCGATGTCGCGGTCGGTGATATGGCGGCGGTCCTCGCGCAGGTGGGCGGTGATGCCGTCGGCGCCGGCGGCCGCCGCGATCTGCGCCGCGCGGACCGGATCGGGATGGTCGCCGCCGCGCGCGTTGCGGATGGTCGCGACGTGGTCGATGTTGACGCCGAGCCGGAGTGAATTGCGGGTCACGCGGCCGCGCGGCTCCCGGGTTTCACCGCCGGGATGGCGGCAAGGTCGGGCGGCACGGCATCGGCCTCATAGGTCGGGACGTCGATGCGGATCAGCGGCACGAACGGCACGCCGAGGTCGGCCTTGCCAGCCGACCGGTCGACCAGCGCCGCCTCGGCGACGACGATTCCGCCGGCCTGGCGCACGGCCTCGATCGCCTCGCGCGAGGAAAGCCCCGTGGTGACCACGTCCTCGACCATCAGCAGCCGGGTGCCGGGTTCCAGGCCGAAGCCGCGGCGCAGCTCGAATGTGCCCTGCGGCCGTTCGACGAACATCGCCGGCTTGCCCAGCGCGCGCCCCATTTCATGGCCGATGATGACGCCGCCCATCGCCGGCGAGATCACGGCCTCGATTTGCGTTCGAAGTTCGGCTGGGATCTTCGCGGCGAGCGCCCGCGCCAGCCGCTCGGCGCGCGCGCCGTCCATCAGCACGCGCGCGCATTGCAGGTAACGCGGACTGCGCAGACCGGACGAGAGGATGAAATGGCCTTCGAGAAGGGCGCCGGCGGCGCGGAATTCGCCGAGAATCTCTTCGTCGCTCAACATGCCAAATGGCCATTAAGCCGCGGCGGCGAGCCCTTCAACACCGCGCCGCGGCGCGAAGTCGGGATCACCCGCTTGAGGCGAGGGAAAGCCGCGCCTATAGAGCCGCCAGTGGGGTGCGCATCCGCGTGCCCAATTCCAGCACTGTCAGGGGTACAGATGAGACTGATTGGATGGGTGATTGCCTTGGCCGCGGCCGGGCTGACGCCTGCAGCCGCACAGACGCCGGCGAGTTCGCCCACCCAGAATGTTTCCACTGCCACGGCTCCGTCGACGACCGCGCCGCCGCCTGCGGGTACCGCGCAGAACCCTGGGCAGCCCGATGCGGCAACCGCTCCGGCCGCCGCGACGCCAGCCATTGCCGTGATGGCGCCGACGCCGGGCATCGGCGAGCCGGACGGCCGCACCGGCCTCCAGAACCAGGTCACGCCAATCGGCGAGGAAGCCGCCAATTTTCACAATTACTGGCTGCTGCCGCTGTGCGCGGCGATCTGCATCCTCGTCCTGGCGCTGCTGGTCTATGCGATCATCCGCTTCCGCCGCGGCGCGAATCCGGTGCCATCGCGCAATTCGCACAACACGATGATCGAGGTCATCTGGACACTCGTGCCGGTGCTGGTCCTGGTCGGCATCGCGATCCCGTCGATCCGGCTGCTGCGCCATACATACTCGCCGCCGCCGGCGGACCTCACGGTCAAGGTCACCGGACACCAGTGGTACTGGAGCTACGAATATCCCGACAACGGCGTGACCTTCGACAGCTACATGCTGAAGGAAAAGAACGATCCCACACGCCAGGCCAACCAGCGGTTCCGGACCGACGCGGACGGGCCGCCGCTGCTCGCCGCCGACGAGCGCCTCGTGATCCCCGCCGGCAAGGTCGTGAAGTTCATCATCACCGCCGACGACGTCATCCACAGCTTCGCCGTGCCCGCCTTCTGGATCAAGCAGGACGCCAACCCCGGCCAGCTCCACGAGACCTGGGCCAAGGTCGACCGGCCGGGCGTCTATTTCGGCCAGTGCTCGGAACTGTGCGGCGCGCGCCATGCGTTCATGCCGATCGCCGTCGAGGTCCTGCCGCCGGCGGAGTTCGCCAAGTGGGTCGCATCGAAGGGCGGCCACATGCCGGGCGCCAAGCCGGCCGGGCCGGACAGCACGGCCGCTTCGCCGGTCTCCGCCTCGGCGGTTCCCGCCGTCACGACGACGCCCGCCGCGGCGCAGCCGACGCCCGCCACAACGACCAAACAGCCCGCGACCAACCAGGCCGCGACCGCCCAGAACTAAAGCGTAGAGAGTTCAGATGAGCACCACCGCCGACTCGCTGCATTTCGAGCAGCCAGCACACGACGCGCATCATGACCTGGACCACAAGCCGGGCTTCTTCACCCGCTGGTTCATGTCGACCAACCACAAGGACATCGGCACGCTCTATTTGATCTTCGCGATCATCGCGGGCGTGATCGGCGGCGCGCTGTCGGGGATCATGCGCTGGGAATTGATGGAGCCCGGCATCCAGGTCCTGAACCGGGCCTGGCCGATCGGCGCCGGCACCGCCAATTTCGACGAATGGACCCATCACTGGAACGTCCTGATCACGGCGCACGCGCTGATCATGATCTTCTTCACCGTCATGCCGGCCATGATGGGCGGCTTCGGCAACTGGTTCGTACCGCTGATGATCGGCGCGCCGGACATGGCGTTCCCGCGGATGAACAACATCAGCTTCTGGCTGCTGGTCCCGGCCTTCCTGTTGCTCTTGGGCTCGAGCTTCGTCTCGGGCGGCACGGGTCTCGGCGCCGGCACCGGTTGGACGATGTACGCACCGCTCTCGACGTCCGGCTCGACGGGGCCCGCGGTCGACATGACGATCTTCGCCATGCACCTCGCGGGCGCGAGCTCGATCCTGGGTGCGATCAACTTCATCACGACCATCTTCAACATGCGCGCGCCGGGCATGACCCTGCACAAGATGCCGCTGTTCGTGTGGTCGGTGCTGGTTACCGCCTTCCTGCTGCTGCTCTCGCTGCCGGTGCTGGCCGGCGCGATCACCATGCTGCTGACCGATCGTAATTTCGGCACCGCCTTCTTCGACGCGTCGGGCGGCGGCAACGTCGTGCTCTACCAGCACCTGTTCTGGTTCTTCGGTCACCCCGAGGTCTACATCATGATCCTGCCCGGCTTCGGCATGGTCAGCCAGATCGTCGCGACCTTCAGCCGCAAGCCGGTGTTCGGCTATCTCGGCATGGCCTATGCGATGGTTGCCATCGGCGTGATCGGCTTCGTCGTCTGGGCGCACCACATGTTCACCACCGGCATGAGCGTTGACGAGAAGATGTACTTTACCGCGGCAACCATGATCATCGCCGTGCCAACGGGCGTGAAAGTGTTCAGCTGGATCGCGACAATGTGGGGCGGCTCGATCACGTTCGAGACGCCGATGCTGTTCGCGATCGGCTTCATCTTCCTGTTCACGATCGGCGGGGTCACCGGCGTCGTGCTCGCCAACGGCGGCGTCGACACCTACATGCAGGACACCTACTACGTCGTCGCCCACTTCCACTACGTGCTCAGCCTCGGCGCGATCTTCGCCATCTTCGCGGGCTTCTATTACTGGTTCCCGAAGATGTGGGGCCGCATGTACAACGAGGCGCTCGGCAAGATTCACTTCTTCCTGATGTTCGTCGGCGTGAACATCATCTTCTTCCCGATGCACTTCCTCGGACTCGATGGCATGCCGCGGCGTATCCCGGACTACACGCCCGCGTTCGCCGGCTGGAACTACATTGCAACCGTCGGCTATATGATCACCATCGCCGGTGTCGCGGTGTTTTTCGTCAACCTCTTCTGGTCGCTCGCGGCCGGCAAGAAGGCCCCCGCGAATCCGTGGGGCGAGGGCGCGACCACCCTCGAATGGACGCTGTCGAGCCCGCCGCCGTTCCACCAGTTCTCGACCCTGCCGAAGATCGACTAGTCTTCGCGCGCACCGAACGGGAAAGGCTCCGGGAAACCGGGGCCTTTCTTTTTTGACCGACGTCAATCTGTGGTAAGATGCCGGCTTTCCAACAGGTGAGCGGTGGAGGTTTCATGCCCGAATTCGTGATCGAGAGGGAAATGCCGGGAGCGGGCTCGTTGAGCCGCGACGACTTGCAGGCTGCATCGCAGACCTCCTGCTCGGTGCTGCGCGATCTCGGACCCCAGATCCAGTGGGTCCAGAGCTACGTCACCGACAACAAGATCTACTGCATCTATCGCGCGCCCAACGAGGACATGATCCGCGAACATGGCCAGCGCGGCGGCTTCCCGGTCAATAAGATTTCGCAGGTACGCACGACGATCGATCCCACGACGGCCGAGTAGCGCCCGCGGCGCCTCGAGGAAGGACGGCGCGATGCCGCACGTCTTCATTTCCTACGCGCGATCCGACGAGCCGCTGGCGCGGCTCGTCGCGGACGGGCTGCGCGACGACGGCTTCGAGGTGTGGCGCGACGACGAGCTTCCCGCGCACCGGCCCTATGCCGAAGTGATCGAGGAACGGATCAACGGCGCCAAGGCCGTGGTCGTGCTGTGGTCGGCCGAAGCGACGCGGTCGCACTGGGTCCGTGCCGAAGCCGATAGCGCGCGCAACGCGCTGACGCTCGTCCAGGCGAGCATCGACGGCACCATGCCGCCGCTGCCGTTCAATCAAATCCAGTTCGCCGACCTCAAGGGCTGGGATGGCGAGCGCAGCCGCGCGGGCTGGCGCAAGCTCGTCGCGAGCGTCGGCGAGCTCGCCGGCGATTCCGGCGCGGTAGAGAAATCGCAGCGCCCAGCGGCGCGCGCGCTGTCGGTCTGCGTGCTGCCGTTCCAGAACATGAGCGGCGAGGCCGAGCAGGAATATTTCAGCGATGGGATCAGCGAGGACATCACCACCGATCTGTCCAAGATCTCGGCGCTCGAGGTGATCGCGCGCAACACCGCCTTCACGTTCAAGGGGCAGTCGGTCAACGTCCAGGACGTCGCCCGCCGGCTCGGCGTCAGTCACGTGCTCGAGGGGAGCGTGCGCAAGGCCGGCAACCAGGTCCGGATCACCGCGCAGCTGATCGATGGCCGCACCGGCGGGCATGTCTGGGCCGAGCGGTTCGACCGGGACCTGACCGATATCTTCTCGATCCAGGACGAGATTTCGAAGGCGATCGTCGCCGCGCTCAAGCTCAAGCTGCTGCCCGAGGAAAAGAAGGCGATCGAGCAGCGCGGCACCTCGAACCCCGAGGCCTACAATCTCTATCTGCTCGCCCGCCGCTATTGGCTGACGGGCAACAGCGGCGACCTACGACGCGAGGAACGGGTGATGCGGATCTGCGGCCGCGCCGTCGAGATCGATCCTTATTACGCGCGGGCGTGGGCGCTGCTCGGCATGGCCCAATCGAACCTGCGTTATGCATTCCGCTGCGAGGTCGACGACGGCTATGCCGCGGCGCACGCCGCGCTGACGATCGATCCGGCGATTGCGGAAGCGCATTTGCCGAAGGTCCGCCGGCTCGAAGACCGGCGGCTTTACGCCCAGGCCGACGCGGAAATGGAGGCCGCGCTCCAGCTCGATCCCGAATCCTGGGAGGTCAACAAGGAAGCCGCCCGCGTCGCCATGCGCCAGGGCCGGCTGGCCGAGGCGGCGAGCTTCCTTGAGAAGGCCGTGTCGGAAATGCCGTCAGACCTGCACGCCTGGGCGCGGCTCGTGACGCTCTATCGCGCGCTCGACAACAAGGCCGCGCAGAAGGTCGCAGCGGAATTGGCCGTGGCCGAGGCCGAGCGGGTGCTTGCCGACGACCCCAGCAATGGCTCGGCGATGAGCTTCGGCGCGCTTGCCAATGCCGCGCTCGGCCATCGCGACCGCGCCTACGAGTGGATCGAGCGCGCGTTGTTGATCGACCCGGACAACCGCAGCATGCGTTACAATTTCGCCTGCGCGCTCGCGGCCTTCGTCGGCGACAAGGAAGGGGCACTCCGCCACCTCGAACGCTCGCTGGCAACCGCAGGCGCTTTCAACCTCGCGCTTCTCGATGCAGATCCGGACCTCGACTCCCTGCGCGACGATCCGCGCTTCGACGCGATGGTCGCCGCTGCCAAGAGACGGCTCGGCATCGGCGAAGCCATGCCGGCGATTTGAGCGTTCGGCTACTTGCCGGCAGTGCCGACCGATACATTGCCGCCGGCGCCCACGGAGACGATCCGCAGCAAGCCGGGGCCACAGCCGCGCGGCCCGACGGCGTGGCAGCCGAGATCGCGATTAACCTGCTCGCGCCAGCGATCCGAGCGCTGCGCATCGATCCGCCTCAATTGCGGCGGGATTCGATACTGATCGTTCCTTCGACGCTGCACGATAATCTCGTGCTCATTGATCGCCGGCTGCTGCGCATCAGTTTGGGCGAGCGCCGATTGCGACGCAGCCGCCGCAATGAAGCCTAACCCAGCCGGGGCGATCAGGTGCCGCATGCCTGTGAGGCATCCTGCACCATTGCGGCGAGAAAAAGGTCGCGAAAGCTGAGGCCTTCACTTCACCCGCGTCACGCGCACGATCTTGATCGGCGGCTCGAGCATCTGGCCTTTCATCGCGCCTTCGCCCTTGGTCGGCGAAACCGGCGATTCGAAGATCTTCTTCACGACGTCCATGCCTTCGGTGACGCGCCCGAAGGCGGCGAAGCCGTTGGCGTCGCCGCCCGGACCGTTGGCATCGAGGCCCGGCATGTCCGACAGGAGAATGAAGAAATCGGCGCGCGCGGTGCCTGGACCGGCATTGGCCATCGAGATGGCGCCCGCGACGTTGTGGAGCCCGGTCTCGCTGGTCGGCTCGTGCGCGATCGGCGGGAACAGCTTGCGCGCGTCGGTGGTGATGCCGCCCTGCACGAGGCCGCCATCGCCGACGTGCATCGAGCGGTAGAAGTTCTGGCCGTCGAATCGGTGGGCGTCGACATAGCGCAGGAAGTTGGCGGTGGTGACCGGCGCGTGCCCGCGGTCCAGGGCGACGACGATGCGGCCGAGGCTGGTGTCGATCGCCACCGGGACCAGGTCCTGCGTTGCCGCCGCCGGCTCTCCCGCAGATGCGGGGGCGGTCTGGGCGACGGCGGGAGCGGCGGCCAGCGCCGCGGCGAGCAGGGCGATTCGGATCAGCATCGGTCCAATCTAGGCGCGCGTGGCGCTCGGCGGGAGGGGTTTTCCCTTCGCGCGCGAGCCCTTATAGGCTGAGGCCATGCCAACCCTGGAGTTGACGAATCCAGCCGCGCTTCCGGCCGACTGGCGCGATTTCGTCGCGCTCACCAAGCCGCGCGTCATGTACCTGGTGGTGTTCACCGGCCTGTGCGGGCTGCTCGCCGCGCCCGCGCTGCCGCCGTTCGTCCTCGGCTTCACCGCCATTCTCTGCATCGCGCTCGGCGCCGGCGCCTGCGGCGCGCTCAACCAGTGGTATGAGGTCGAGGTCGACGCCAAGATGCGGCGCACCGCCAAGCGGCCCTTGCCCGCGGGCCGGATGGACCGCCAGTCGGCGCTGCACTTCGGCGTCGGGCTCGGCACTTTCTCCGTCCTCCTGATGGGCCTTGCGACCAATTGGCTCGCGGCCGTGCTGCTGGCGGTCTCGATCCTGTTCTACGTCGTCATCTATACCGTCTGGCTGAAGCCCCGCACCGCGCAGAACATCGTCATCGGCGGCGCCGCCGGAGCGTTCCCGCCGCTGATCGGCTGGGTCGCCGCGACGGGGCAGGTGTCGGCGCTGCCGTTGCTGCTATTCGCGATCATCTTCCTGTGGACGCCGCCGCATTTCTGGGCGCTGTCGCTGTTCGTCCGCTCCGATTATGCGGCCGCGGGGATCCCGATGCTGCCGGTCGTCGCCGGGGTCGAAAGCACGCGCCGGCAGATCTTCCTTTATTCCCTGCCGATGGCCGCGGCGGCGATCGCGCCCTGGCCGCTCGGCCTGACCGGCGCGGTGTACGGCGGCAGCGCCGCGGTGCTCAGCTTCGTCTTCCTGGTCCTCGCCGGGCGCGTCGCCGCGAGCCGCTCGACCGAGCCGGCGCAGATGCACGCCGAAAAGCATCTGTTCGCTTATTCGGTCTTCTACTTGTTCGCCTTGTTCGCGGTGCTGGTTGCTGATCGGGGTCTCGCATGGTGAGGCCCGAAGAGGAGGTCATCCGCAAGCGCCAGCGCGAACGGGCCAGGATCACGGCGCTGCTGCTCGGCGCGTTCGTCGTGCTGCTCTTCTTCATCACCATCGCCAAGACAGGAATCAACTGGTGAACACCGCGGTCGCGCACAACAAGAACGGCAAGACGCTCATCATTCTTATTGCGATCATCGCGGGGATGATCGCGCTCGTGGCGGTCAGCCCGATCCTGTATCGGGTGTTCTGCCAGGTGACCGGGTTCGACGGGACCACGCTCCGGGCCGAGCGCGCGCCGGGTGCCGTTCCCGGGCAGATCGGCGTGCGCTTTGATGCCAACGTCCAGCCAGGCCTGCCATGGCGTTTCGAGCCGGTGCAGAACACAGTCCGCATCAATCCCGGGGCGCAGACCCAGGTCTTTTATCGCGCGCAGAACCTCAGCGCGCGCGATTGGACGGGCCAGGCCGTCTACAACGTCTCGCCCGACATCGTCGGCAAATATTTCAAGAAAATCCAATGCTTCTGCTTTACCGAGCAGACGCTGAAAGCCGGCCAGAAAGTCGACATGCCGGTGCTGTTCTTCGTCGATCCCAAGATCAAGCAGGATCCGGACACCAAGCATATCGACGAGATCACCTTGAGCTACACATTTTACCCGGTGGAATCCGCGAGCGCGGGCCGCTAGGAACCAGCAGAGACAAAGAGGGAAGCGGAACAGAATGGCGACCACGAAGAACCACGACTACCATCTCGTCGAGCCGGATCCGTGGCCGCTGATTGGCGCCTTCTCTGGCGGGCTGATGTTCACCGGCGCGGTGATGTGGTTCCACTCGAACCGCTTCGGCGTGCCGCTCATGCTGGCTGGCCTCGCCGCGGTGCTGGTGACGATGTACAGTTGGTGGTCGAACACCATTCGCGAAGCGCACGAGGGCCATCACACGCCGGTGGTGCAGCTGCACCTGCGCTACGGCATGATCCTGTTCATCGCCTCCGAGGTGATGTTCTTCCTCGCCTGGTTCTGGGCGTTCTTCGATAGCTCGATCTTCCCGTCGGCGGTCGAATCGGTCGGCGGCGTCTGGCCGCCCAAGGGCATCGAGGTGATGAACCCCTGGGGCCTGCCGCTGCTCAACACGCTAATCCTGCTGTGCTCGGGCACGACGGTGACCTGGGCGCACCATTCGCTCATCCACGGAGACCGGCGAGGCCTGAAGCTGGGGCTGCTGCTGACGGTGCTGCTCGGCATCACCTTCACCTTCGTCCAAGGCTGGGAATATGCCCACGCGCCGTTCGCGTTCAAAGGCAGCATCTACGGCTCGACCTTCTTCATGGCGACCGGCTTCCACGGCTTCCACGTGTTCGTCGGGACGATCTTCCTCATCGTGTGCCTGATCCGCGCGACCCGGGGCGACTTCACTCCGCGGCAGCATTTCGGGTTCGAGGCGGCCGCCTGGTACTGGCATTTCGTCGACGTCGTGTGGCTGTTCCTGTTCACCTGCATCTATGTCTGGGGCGGCTGGGGCGCGCCGACGCACGGGTGAGCCGGGCCGCTCCGATCGCCTCGGCCGTTGCGGGCGAGTGCCCGCGCTGCGGGGCGCGCGGCCTGTTCGAGGGCTGGATCCGCTTCGCGCCGAAGTGTCGCGGTTGCGGGCTCGACTTCACCGGCTTCAATGTCGGTGACGGGCCCGCGGCTTTCCTGATCTTCATCGTCGGGACGATCACGGTCGTCGGCGCTTTGCTTGTCGATGGTGCATTCTCGCCGCCCTGGTGGGTGCACCTGGTGTGGATCCCCGTGGCGACGGCGCTCACTGTCGGCGGCCTGCGGCTATCGAAAGCGTGGCTGCTCGCTCAGGAATACAAACACCGCGCGGGCGAAGGCCGGATGGCCGAATGATCCGCCGCGTGCCGATCATCTCGACAATCGTTGTCCTCGCCGCGGTCGGTCTGATGATCGGTCTCGGCGTCTGGCAGCTGCAGCGCGCGAAGTGGAAAGAGCATCTGCTCACGCGCTACGCCGCTGCGCAGGCGCTGCCGCCGATCGCCTTTCCAACAAGCCCGCTTAGCAATGATCAGCTGCCGTTCTTCCGCAGCGCGACGGGCGTCTGCCTGCGCGTGGTTGGTCAGCGTGCGATGGCGGGAGAGAACCGCGCCGGAGAGCCGGGCTATGTCCACATCCTCGATTGCACGACCGGCGCCGAAGGACCCGGCATGAGCGTCGAGGTCGGCTGGTCGAAGGATCCCAACGCCAAGGTCAACTGGAGCGGCGGGCCGGTGAGCGGTGTCATCGCGCCGGATCGGCGGATGCGCATGCGCCTCGTCGCCGCGAGCGCGCCGCCGGGACTCGAGCCGAGCGCGCGGCCGTCGATGGCGAGCATCCCGAACAATCATCGGTCCTACGCGATCCAGTGGTTCTCGTTCGGTCTGATCGCGCTCGTCATCTATGGGCTGGCGCTGCGCAAGCGGCTGAGGGAAGACCAGCCGCCCGCTCGATGAAGACGCTTGTCCGATGATGCAGCTTACCACTCTCGCCAACGGCCTGCGCGTCGCCAGCCGGCCGATGCGCAGCGTCGAGACGATCGCCGTCGGGCTCTACGCGGCCACCGGCTCGCGCAACGAGCCGGCCCACCTCAACGGCATCGCGCATCTGTTCGAGCATATGGTGTTCAAGGGCGCGGGGGGCCGCTCGGCGCGCGCGATCAGCGAACTGGTCGAGGACGTCGGCGGCGATCTCAACGCCTCGACCGACCGCGAGCTGACCGCTTTCTACCTCAGCTTGCTGGCGCCCGATCTCGAGCTTGGTGTACGGCTGCTCGCCGACCTCGTCCAACGGCCGCACTTTGAAGCCGCGCATCTCGAGCTCGAAAAAAAGGTCGTGCTGCAGGAGCTGGCCGAGGCGCGCGATACCGCGTCCGACATCGTCTTCGACCTGTTCCAGGAGGCGGCGTTCGATGGGCAACCGCTCGGCCGCTCGGTGCTCGGCGACGAACACACCATCCGCGCGGTCACCGCCGACGACCTCTTCGACTGGCTGCTTAGCCAATATGCGCCGAGCTCGCTGGTACTGGTGGCGGCCGGCAAGCTCGAGCACGACCGCCTCGTCGACCTTGCGCAAGCGGCGTTTGGCGAGATGCGCGACGGCGTGCCCGCGAAAGCGGCGGCGGCGCATTTCACGCGCGGCGTGCGGTTCGGACGGCGCAAGAGCGCGCAGGCTCACATCGTCCTCGGCATGGCCGCGCCGGAATGGAGCGCGGCGGACGCTTATGCGTCGCAGCTGTTCGCCGATGTCGTAGGCGCAGGTTCGTCCTCGCGGCTGTTCCAGCAGCTGCGCGAGGAGCAGGGGCTGGCTTATTCTGTCGCCGCCGGTGCCCAGAATTATGCCGATGCCGGCCTCTTTTGGACCTATGTGGCGAGCGACCGCGGCGATGCGGAACTGGTCCATCGCGAGATCGAACGCGTGCTCGCCGAGACCGCAGACGGACTCGAGCAGCGCGACCTCGAACGCGCGCGGGCGCTCGCCAAGGCGGGGATGATGATGAGCCTCGAAAGCTGCTGGGGGCAGGCGAGCTATCTCGCGACCCGGTTGCTGCGCGATGGTGCGCTGATCGAGCCCGGGGAGATCGTTGCGCGGCTCGATCGCGTGACTCTCGACGAGGTGCGCGAGGTGGGCCGCCGAATGCTCGGGGGGCCGCGCGCCGCGGCGTCGGTCGGCGCGAAGCTCGCGCTCGCCGCGTGACCGACCTTCAAACGATCGTCGCGGAGCCCTGGTCGGACTGGGGCCTGATCGATTGCGGTCACGGCCGGAAGCTCGAACGCTATGGCCCATACACGGTGGCGCGCCCGGAGCCGCAGGCCATGTGGGCGCCCGAACTGGAGGGCTGGGATCCGGACGCGAGTTTCGTCCCCGCATCGGACGAGGAGGGCGGCGGCCGCTGGGTTCAGCACCGGCCGGTACCGCGGCAGTGGGAGCTTTCGCGCGGCAACGTCCGGTTCGACGCGTCGTTGACTCCGTTCCGGCACCTCGGTTTCTTTCCCGACATGGCGCCGCAGTGGGACTGGATGCGCCAGCGCGCGGCCGACGCGGACGTCCTCAACCTGTTCGGCTATACCGGCGTCGGAACGCTCCAGCTGAGCGATGCCGGCGCACGGCTGGTCCATGTCGACGCGTCGAAGAAGTCGGTCGATCAAGGGAAGGACAATGCGCGGCTCTCGGGCATGGCGGACAGGCCGATCCGCTGGATCGTCGACGACGCGAGCAAGTTCACCGCGCGCGAGGTGCGGCGAGGGCGGCGCTACGACGGCATCCTGCTCGATCCTCCGAAGTTCGGGCGCGGGCCCGACGGCGAGGTGTGGCGGTTGGAGGACAATCTCGCGCCGCTGCTCGCCGACTGCCGCAAGCTGCTCGACGCCGACAGCCGCTTCCTCGTTCTGACCGTCTATGCCGTGCGCATGTCCGCGCTGGCGATCGGCGAGCTGGTCCGGCAGACGCTCGGCGGCCTCGGCGGGACGGTGGAGATGGGCGAGATGACGGTGCGCGAGGAACGGCGCGGGCTGCTTCTCCCGACCGCGATCTTCGCGCGCTGGTCGAAGGACACGCTCAGGTCCTAGCGGCGCGGATCGCGGCGCCGGCGATGAATGGCGCCCCAGCGGTGAGCAGCAGCGACACGGCGGCTTCGAGCAGTAGCGCATCGGCGACCGCGAAGATCAGCAGCGGCACAGCCAGTGGCAGCAGGAGCAGGCCGGCAAGCGATCCCGAGCGCGGCAGGCCGGCGGTCACCGCGGCGATGGCGACCGCGAGTGCGGCCAGCGCGGGCGTTCCGATGGCGAGCGCGATTTCCGTCCGCAGCAGGGCCGGACCGTCCATCGCCAACAGCGCCGAGGCGGGGATCGCGGCGAGCAGCAGCAGCGGCGCGAAGGTCAGCCAATGCGCGATGATCTTCGCAACGGCGATGGTCTCCTCGGCGAGGCCATGAAGCGCGAGCTGGTCGAGCATGCCGTCGGCGCGGTCCGGTTCGATCAGGCGCTCGACCGGCAGCAGCGCGGCGGTCAGCGCGGCGATCCACAGGATCCCTGGCGCGATCCGCGCCAGCAGCCGCGCGTCCGGGCCGATCGCGAACGGCACCAGTGCCGCCACCAGCAGGAAGAAGGCGATCGGAAGCCACGCCGCGCCGGTCAGGCCGCGCCGCGCGTCGCGGGCAATGAGCGCTCCGGCGGTCACGCGAGCTCCAGCCGCGGCCACGCGCCGGGAAGCGGCTGGTGCGAGGCGGCGAGCACCGCGCCGCCGCCCGCTCGATGCCGGTCGATGAGCCCGGCGAGCCGCGCGCTGCCGTCGGCGTCGAGCGCGTTCAGCGGCTCGTCGAGCAGCCACAATGGCGCGCCCGATGCGGCGACGCGCGCAAGCGTCGCGCGCTTGAGCTGGCCGGACGAGAGCAGCCGCACCGGCACCGGCGCGAGATGAGCGATGCCGAGCGCGTCCATCGCGCCGTCGACATCCGGCGACCAAAAAAGAAGCGCGCGGCGTAGCGGCAGTTCGCGATCGAGCACGAGAGCATCGTCGGCAAGCGCGAGCGGCGATCGGGCGATCCGCCCGCGCTCCGGCGCGAGCAGGCCCGCGGCAAGGCGCATTAGGCTCGACTTGCCCGAGCCGTTGGGGCCGGCGACCTGCAGCGCATCGCCGGGTGCGAGCGCGAGATCGAGATCCTCGAACAGCAGCCGCCCGCCGCGGCGCAGCGCGACCCCCTCGAACCGCAGCAACACGTTCAAGCGACGTTGTCCTCGAGCGCGTGGATGTCGCCGTCGCTAAGGCCGAAATGATGGCCGACCTCGTGGATCAGAACGTGCGCGACGAGATGCTCGAGAGTCTCGTCGCGGGTCGCCCATTCGTCGAGAATCGCGCGGCGGAACAGGCGGATGCGCTCGGGTAGCGTGCCCCATTGCTCGACGCTGCGCTCGGGCAGCGGAATGCCTTCGTAAAGGCCGGTGAGGTCGAACGGATCGTCGATGCCGAGGCTGCGAAGGGTGGCGTTGTCGGCGAATTCCTCGACCTGCAGGACGATGTCGCCGAGGCTGGCGGCGAACGGCGCCGGCAAGGCATCGAGCGTCGCGCGCGCGATCGCCGCGATCTCGTCCAGGCTGGGCGGGGATCCGAAGCGCCGCATAGCCGCGGCATAGGGGCTAGGGCGCGCTCGCCGCAAGGTTGCCGAGCCCCGCGCTCCCCCTTACATGGGCGCGCTTCCAGGTGTCCTGGTGATGCGGCCGTCAGGGCCGCGGCGGAGCGGTGGCCGAGTGGTCGAAGGCGCTCGCCTGGAAAGTGAGTATACGGCAAAACCGTATCGAGGGTTCGAATCCCTCCCGCTCCGCCAGCACCTGCCGCCTCGCTGCCTCAGTCCTCGTGGCCTGAGCGGAAGAGGGCGCCGGTCAGGGGTTCGAGCAAGTATTGCAGCGCCGTGCGCTTCCTGACCGTGAGCATGGCTTCGACCGGAAGGCCGGGCCGAAGCTCGCCCTGGCCGAGCACCTTGCGGACTCGGTTGAGCTCGGCTTCGGGGACGACGATCTCGGTGCGGAAATAAGAGCGGCCGGTCTTCTCGTCGGTGAAGCTGTCGGCGGAGACGGTGCGCACCTTGCCGGTGAACAAGGGCAGCGAGCGGTCGTGCACGCTGACGAAGCGCACCTGGGCCTCCTGGCCGGGAAAGGCGTCGTCGGCGTCGTTGGGCGAAAGCTGCGCCTGGATCACCAGCTCGCGCCCGTCGGGGACCACGTCCATCAGTTTTTCGCCCTCGGCGACGACCCCGCCGACGGTGAACACCTGAAGCCCGACGACCTGGCCCGTGGCGGGCGCGCGGACCAACGAGTGCTGGAGCTGCTCGCGCGTGGCGACGAGCTTGGGTAGCGTCTCGGAAATCTTCGCCTGGGTGTCCTTGAGGTCGGATTCGACCTGCGCCAGCCGATCGCGGCTGACGCTCAGCGACTGCATCCGCGTCTCGCCGATGCCCTCGCCGGCACGGGCATATTCGGCCTCCATCTGCGCCTGCTGGCCCTGGAGCTGAGCCTCGGCGCGCTCGAGCTCGCGCACCCGGTTGATCGAGGCGAAGCCCTTCTCGGCAATCTTCTTCAGCCCGTCGAGCTCCTCGCCGATCAGCCGCTGTTGTTCGATCAGCGATGCGCGCTGCCGCTGATAGCCGCCCTGCTGCTGGACCAGCTGCTGGGCGCGTTGGCCGAGGACCGACTGCTGCGCCGAAACGGCGCCGCCGCGCGCCGCCATTTCCGAGCGCTGGAGCTGCATGACCTGGTCGGCGATGACTCGGTCAGCGGGACCGAGAGTCGCAAATTCGGCCGGAGGAGCGAAGTCGCGCTGGCCGGCGCGCTCGGCGAGCAGCCGCGCGCGTTGCGCGAGCAAGGTCAGATAGTCGCTGGTCAGCGCGCGCTCCGACGCGCGCAGCTCGGGCGCCGACAGCTCGATCAGCACATCGCCGGCGCGCACGTGCTGACCCTCGCGGACGCGGATCGCGGTGATCACGCCGGCGTCTTTGCTTTGGACCGTCTGGCGGTTGCCGGAGACGGCGATCGCGCCGGCCGCGTTGACGCCGGCATCGAGCGGGACCAGCGCGGCCCAGCCGAGGAACAAGACGAAGAAGGCGGCTGCGGCCGCGGCTCCGATGCGGATCTCGCGCGATGGGTTGCCGATCTCGCTGTGCGGCGCCGAACGTACGACGAGCGCGTCGCTCATGCCGCATTCTCCGAGCGCTTGGGGCCGGCCAGCCGAGCAACCACCTCGCGCGCGGGCCCGAGCATCTTGGGCCGGCCGTCCTCGAGCACCAGCAGGCGGTCGACCGACGCCAGCACGCCCCGACGGTGGGCGATGACGATCACCGTCGCCCGCCGCGCGCGGGCCCGGGCAATCGCCGCCACCAGCGCGGATTCGCCGTCCTGGTCGAGAAAGGCATTGGGCTCGTCGAGAACGATCAGGCGCGGCTCGCCGTAGAGCGCGCGCGCCAGCGCGACCCGCTGCGCCTGACCGGCGGATAGGCCAAAGCCCATCAGGCCGAGCTCGGTATCGTAGCCCTTGGGCAGCTGGAGGATGAGCTCGTGGATGCCGGCTTCCTGCGCAGCGCTGACCACCCCTTCGTCGATGCGCTTGGCTTCGTCGATGCTGGCCGGCTTGTCGAACCGGGCGATATTTTCCTTGATCGTCCCTTCGAACAGCGACGGTTCCTGCGGCATGTAGCCAAAGTGGCGGCCGAGCTCGTCCTGGTCCCAGTCGGTCAAGCGCGCGCCGTCGATGCGCACTGTGCCGATGGTCGGCTGGAGCGCGCCGACCAGCACCTTGCCGAGCGTTGTCTTGCCCGATCCGCTCGGCCCGATGATGCCGAGGATGTGACCGGGATCGGCGCGGAAGCTCACCCCGACCAGGATTGGGCGCCCCTCGCGGCCGCGCACGCCGACTTCCTCGACGTCGAGCACGCACTCGGGCGCCGGCAGCGTGGTGTAGATGCGCGGCTCGTCGAGCTTGCCGAACGCGTGCGCGAGGCGGATCGCGGCGGCGCGGCCGGCGGCGAGCGAGGACCATGCGCCGATGATGCTTTCGATCGGCTGCAGCGCACGGCTCAGCAGCACCGACGACGCGATGATCGCGCCCGCGGAAATGTCGCCGGCAATCGCCAGCAGCGCGCCGACGCCGAGCGCGACCGACTGGATGAACAGCCGGAAGAAGCGGCTGGTCGCCGTCAGGCGGCTTCCCGCGAACTGCGCGTGAATCATGTTGGCGAGCGCGATACGCCGATGGGCGAGCTGCCGTTCGACGAGCGCTCCGCCCATGCCCAGCGCTCGCACCGTCGTGCCCTGCGTCGCGGCCGCCTGCTGGCTGTTGTGCGCCGCGGCCAACGCCGAGGTCGCGATCTCCATCCGCCGTTGGGTCGCGCGCTGGTTGACCCAGGCGAGCGTCACCAGCGCCACCGAGGCGAGGATCGCAAGCATCCCGATCCAATAGTGCAGCATGAAGCAGGCGAGCAGGAACACGGGCGTCCACGGAACGTCGAAGATCGACGCGATCGCGGGCGTCGCCATGGCCGAGCGGACCGAATCGAAGTCGCGCATCGCTTGCGCCGCGGCACCCGAATCCGACGCCGTCATCTGCTTGAGAATGCGCGGTGCGATCAGCGCATCGACCCGCTCGCTGGCGCGGATCAGCAGGCGGTTGCGCACCATGTCAAGCACCGACAGCGTCAGCAAGGCGAATGCCAGTGCGAGAGTCACGAAAAACAAGGTCGTCTTGCCGGCGGTCGGAACCACCCGGTCATAGACCTGCAGCATGTAGAGGGTCGGCGCGAGGTAGAGGATGTTGATGAGCAGGCTGAAACCGGCCGCGGCCACGAAATGCTGGCGGCAGTCGCGCAGCGCGTCAGCCAGCACCGGCGGCAGCTCGGTGCCGATCAGCCGCGAGGCTAGCGAGCGCTCATGAGCCAGGTCGCCGATGTCGAAATCCCCATCGCTCGCACGCAGGCGGCTACCCGGCTCTCCGCTGTAGTCCGCCCGCGCTTCTTGCCTACGTTACTTTGTAGGCGAAAGAAATAACGCATTGAGATTGCGCGACTTGCCACCGCCTGAACGAGCGCCGTCCCGCGTTGGGACGGACCAAGCCCGTGCAGGTCCCGGAATTCACCCGCAATTCCCGTTAAATTATGCTTTGATGGAGCGCCTGCGGAAACTTCGCGAGGCTGGGCCGTTTTGCCGCGAACGGGCGGGATTGCGAGAGCGGAAGCCGGCCTGGCGAAGTAGCGTCTTGGGAGCGAGGTCGATCAATGGCGACATTTACCGGAACTAACGGGCAGGACGTTCTTTCGGGCGGACCCGACAATGACATCATCGATGGCCTCGGCGGCAACGACCAGCTTTCCGGCAACGGCGGCAACGACATTATCGATGGCGGTGCCGGCAACGACATCATCACCGGCGGGCCCGGCAGCGACACGCTGACCGGCGGCCTCGATGCGGACATCTTCCGCGACACCGCGGCCGGGCTCAACACGGATCACATCACCGATTTTCTGCCCGGCGATCGCATCCAGATCACGGACCTCAGCCTCGCCACGGCCGAGATCGGCCTCAGCGGCTCGACCTTGTCCTACAATGGCGGATCGGTCTCCATCGACAACATCGGCCCGGGCCGGCTGGTGATCCGCTCGATCAGCACGGGCGGCGTCGAAATCCGGCTGCAGGAGGACGCCCACAACGATTTCAACGGCGACGGGCGCAGCGACATTTTGTGGCAGGACGGCACGGGCCAGCTCACCAACTGGCTCGCCAATGCCGACGGCAGCTT